>Ga0209628_10000011_pt1 | contig 89989 bp, 121 predicted proteins | sample TergutCu122P4_FD_187285 | JGI IMG/M metagenome (GOLD analysis project Ga0209628, IMG submission 187285) | Cubitermes ugandensis P4 segment gut microbial communities from Kakamega Forest, Kenya - Cu122 P4 (SPAdes) (version 2) | ecosystem: Host-associated > Arthropoda: Insects > Digestive system... | reverse complement strand
TTTCCCGCCAACCACTTCTTCTATAACGTTAAAGAGCGTGGGCTTTGGCACATGGATATTTATTATCCTTGACGTATAGTCGTATACGATCTGCGGCAGCATTACTTCGGGCGGGTTCCCGGACGCCTCGGCCATTCCGGCGGGCGTTATGAAATCAGCGGTGAACCGCCCCCAGCCTACGCCCATTATGGTGTCCATTATTTCCCCAAGCTCGGCGGCCATAATGTCTATGTCGTCGATATTGGCGTCGGCGGTAAAAAAATGATCCTTCCCCTCAAATATTTTTTTAATCGAATATGTATTTTCCATTTCCGGCCATGGGATGCCCGCATCATTGTTTTGCAGGATATTGTGGGTGAAATCCCTTTCAGCCGTTTGGGCTATCTCGCTCCTTGTTAGCTGGTTAAAAAAATCCTTGTCAGCTATGCTTTTGCTGTCAGCGCTTTCGCCAAAATAATCTTCAAAACTGCTAATAAAACCACCGCCCGTCAATTGATAGGGGCAGACGCTTTTGCCCTTATATAGTGCGTGTTGTCAAGCGTCCTGACGCCAAACGGGACAGTGACGCTGTGCCTTGTCAAATTGATTGAAAATTCATATTCATTAAAAAAGATGTTTTGCATACTTTTGAAGATTTCCTCAATGCCCCTTGGAAGGGTATGCGAATCTATCACTTCTTTGATATTTTTCCCCAAGTGTTTTTTAAGGAAGGTATTTACCCTTGTCGCGACGAGGAAGCAGATTTTATAATCGTCAAAATAAAAATAGCTGCTTTCCGGCGTTGTAAACGTAACATTGTTAAATAAGACAAAATCATTTAAGAAGCTGTACCTATATGTCGTTATGCCGTTTTCAAACATAAAAGCCAGCTCTTTGTCCGGGAAGTTGTCTAAATATTTCAAATGTTTCGGCAATTCGTAATTTGTAAGGCTCGCGGCAGGGGGTGCGACCCCTGCGAGGGGTGCGACCCCTGCGAGGGGTGCGACCCCTGCGACCGGAGCGTCCGGTGCGAGGGGCAGGGCGCTTTGCGAAACTATCAACAGCCCGCCGTACAGGACATAGAAGCTGTCTATCTTATTGGCGTATTGTACGTTCCCGTATACCGCCGACAATAAAAAGCTTGACCTCTCGATGTCTTTTATGTATAGGTTCGAGACTTTTTTAATGACCCCGTCATTCGAATAATACTCATTAAACGACTGCGAGAACCCCATAATGGCCGTCGTCATGATCCCGACGTTAAGCTGCGCTAAGCAGAAGTCATGGATCTGCTTATAGAACCTGTATGGCACGCCGTCTGAATCTACATATGTAAGGTAGTCTTTTTCGTTTGACAGGATCGCTTTTTTGACGCTCTCTTCAAAATCAGAAAATACGAACGACGGGTGGTGGCTGTCCATGTAAGCCTCAAGGGGGATTAAATACTGTACCCTCATCCCTTCAAGGACGTTGTATGTTTGGCCCAGTTTTATAAACAATTCATTTTTTGTAAGCGTAATTTGCGGGTCCGGGTCGGAAAAATAATAAGCCCCTTCGTTCAATTCAAAGCCGTCTTCCCATGCCATTACATAGGCGGGGTTTGACAGGTCGTTATTTATTTCTTCTATCAGATTTGCGCTATATATATAATATACTGCCGTAATACCGAGGCCCGGATACATGAAGGCCATGCTATCGTTTTTTATTTCAACGTAAGAGCCGGAAAGCCTGGCGTCGGTTGTTATGGCAGAGACAAAAAATTGCCCGTTGATGTTTACGCTGGCATATTCGCCGCTGCATTTGACCAGAAAAATATGCATGTTATAAATATCATTATTAAATGCCTCTTTTAATTCCAGCACCGCGTCTATCAGGGAGCCCTCTCCGCCAAATATGCCCTCGGCCCCTATTTCGTTTAATTCGATTGGCGTGTTTATAGGGCCCTTGTCGCTTGTCCCGATTAAAAATAAATTTTTTTCCGGGTCGATGTTAAAATGCTGGGGCGAGGTATACCTTGGTTTATAATTAAATTTCACAGCACGCCGCCCCTCAGGAAGAAATTGCGGTTATAGTATTTGAAGTTCCGGATAAATTTCTGCTGCGCGAGGCGCAGGTTCCTATTTTGCTTTTGGCATAAAACTAACAGGTAGTCTACCCTCCCGCCGCTGCCCCTTGTATAGATCGGGTTTTTGACGCTGTAAATATTATGGAGCGATACCGGTATCTGATCGGTTTTTAAAGGCCGCTTGCTGATGACAATGTCTGCCCACCCGACTTCGTAAATTAAATCGTTTTTTTGGACAGGGACAAAATAATCAAAATAAAAATCATTTATTTGGGAATTGTCTATACCCAGCGCGGTAAAATCAAAGATTGTTGGATCATGCTCGCATTTGAGCGTCTTTTGCTTATCCAGCTTTATTACCTTCCCGGTATTATTGCATAGCCTGCAAAAATTATCGGTATTGTTATAAAGCTGCTCTTTCCGGCCGTAGGCGCATGAACACGGGAATATGCTTGAGGACCGCTGGATTAAAAGATGGAAGCCGAAACTGTCAATCATGTCCGGGACTTCTTCCCTAAAGTCAATCGCTACATCCATATTAAGTCACTTCCTCCCAAGGCCGCGGCGTCAGGCGCGGATATGGGGTATCCCCGGCTTTCAGCGTCTCATGGGCTATAATCCTGGAGCCGAATATCTCTTTCTCTATTTCAAGCAGGCGCTTGCGCAGTTCGTCAAGCAGGTCTTTTAAATACGGAAGCTTTGTGCCCTTTGATACATTGACCGTGCCAATGCGCTTGCTTATATCCCCAAGGTTCGTGGCAATCCCGTAATAGACTGCCATAAGCAAATCAATGGCTGTTTTGAACCGCACCCACTGATGCATATTGGTAAACACAGTGCCCGTAGTGCTGCCGGCCGGCGTCAGGAAAGGCCTTGTCGTGGACGTTACCCTGCGGCCATATGAATAGTCTGTCTGATCCATCATTGCGGCGCCGCCTAGCTCGTCGCTGTTTAAAATATTCCACGACTCCAATGCCAGTATGCTGTTATGGTGGATCGTGTCGGCTATGGTTTCGTCGGTAACGCCGTCCAGGGCTACGCCGGTGTCTTGCCGTATTTGCCTTACCGTTGCAAAAAAGGGGTCAAGCTCGGTTTTAAATTCTGTTTCAAACACTACGTCGTCGGAAAAAAAATTAAACCGGTAAACAGAATTTTTTTCAAGCGGCGGGTCAAGATCCTGTTTAATTAGCGCACGCCCGGTATTGCCGATTATCCTGGATATTCTCCGTTCGTCTATATTAAAGTCCAAAATGATGGTTTCGGCGCCTCTTGCTATGTGTCTAAATATGATTTGATTTTGATTGAAACTTACCGTGTTTATATCAATCCCCTCGCCGGTGTCAAAAACGCCGGACAATAAATTGGGGGCTGTTTTAAAGACGTTCCGATAAGTATGCAGTTTGCTTGGGTCATCCTCGGACAATCGAGAGGACGATTGTCCTCGATTGCCCTCGGAGCCGCTGCCGGCCCTTACCCGCAATGGCATGGGGCCGGGGCCGCGGACAAGCGGTATCTTGTCCAGGCCCTCTATGTCTATGCCCTTGACCGGGACGAAAGATTCATCGGGCCTTATTTTAATGGTATGGGTTATTTCTATCAGGCCGATTGTAACCGCCCCCTTTAATTGACATTAAAAAACTATTCTTTTTCATTCCTGGCTATTGCCGCATTGGCCCACATGACGCATTCCTCTAATTTTGTAAAGGCGATAGACCTCTCGCGGCTGTTGGGGCAAAATTTATCTATTAATTCCGCCAGCTCCTTTGCCTGCATCCGCAGCAGGTTATAGCGCCGCGGCTGGTCCCCTATGGGCTTGTGGTACGTGAAATTATTTTCTATTTGGCCGTTCATAATAAGCCCCCTTTATTCGCCTTCTATAATCGGGTAGACAATTATATATGTAGAGTCTTCCGACGGCACATAGACGACGGTAAAATCAAAATCTATTTCGATTATGCTTTCATCGTCGTTTCCAGGGAGGCGCGCAAAGACTATATCTATAATGCTGTCTGGGCCTACCCTGCCGTTCAGCTTTAAATAAACCGCTTCGTTTATGCTTGCAAGGTACCCGCTGACGTTATTTTCCGTAACCTCGATAATACTGTTTTGGTTCAAATAATCCATTATCGCGGCGTCCCGGTATACAATGTCTTCTTTCGTTACAGGCACTATGTTTATTGGCTGAAAATAAAATGAATTGATTGTACTCCATACCCCGGGCACGGCCCGTACGCGCCAATAATACGTGCCCTCGTCCATTATGACCTCAGGCGTTATCTGGACCGTGTTTATTTCGGCTTCGGTTTCTTCATGCCGGATGGATCGCTCAAATGTAATCTCATCAAAAGAAGGGGACATGGAAATCTGGATTATGTATTCATTGACAGGCTGCCGGATCCATTTGAATTCCGGCATCTGCTGAAGGATAGACCTGTCGCCCGGGAATACTAATTCGCTCCCGCGCTGTACCCCTTCCGTATTGGTATCAAAAAAAGAAAAATAAAATTCAGTTTGCGGGCTTTCAAAAACATCCACCAGCCCGTTTATTAAAAGCAGATATTTTGTATCGGTATCCAGGAAGCTGCGGGGCTCCATCGTGATTTCCATCCTGTTGCTTGAAAAGGTCAAGATGCATTCAATCCCCGGCGTCTTTTCAAATATGTCGTCAAAATGGTCCTCTACCAGATCCGGCGTAAAATTATTTGCAGTGACAAGTTTAACGGAAGGCTCTATGCTTGAAAGCTTAATGGGGCTGTTCGCCCGGATGGTTATTTTTGTATCGACAGCTACACCGTTTTGCGACGGATAAGGGCTTGTCTCAATAATCCTTAAATTCTTTTCTACGAAAGTTTGATTAACCATGCGCCCCATCCTTTATTTATCGCTTCGGGGGATAATGCCCCAAAGCTAATAATTTACTCTTCTTTGCTTGCCTTGACAGGCCGGCTTTTTGCCTTCCTTGGCTCAGGCTGCCCGGCGTCGCTTTGCGGCCGCCTTGTCGGCGCGGCCGGTGCGGCCGGGTTTTCGGGCGGCTTTTCTATAACGGTCTGCTTTTGTCCGGGCGCCGGGCGGGATACCTGCATTTTAGGCTCAACTAGCGTGTCAGTGTTGGCATATGGCTTATTGTCTGGCGGCATATTTGAAGCCGGACGATTGCCCGCGGCTGTATTTCCAATCATTTCAACCTCCATGGTTTCCAGGTTCACCCTGAAATTTAAAGGCACAATGGTCCCGTTTTTAAGCGCGTTAAAAATGAAAGGGTTTAATTCCTTGATTGAGCCGTGCATTTTCCTTACAGTTAAATGAAGGCCGGAATTAGGTTCGAAATAAGCGTAGCAGCCTTGCTTTTTAGGGTTCAGCATCACGTTTAGCGGCATAATAAATAACCTCCTGTTTTATTTAAAAAGGTATCAATAAAGGGGAATATCTGCAAAAGCGATATTCCCCTTATGTATATACAAACAAATAATTTTACAGGTGCGATGGAGGGGGCACTTCCGTAGTTCTTTCGGCAATCGGCCAGCTCCTGGCGAGGCTGATGTTCCTGGCTATACATACGCCGCGGCCCTGATCGTTGGTACGCAGCCCATAACGCTCACGGCACTTGACGTTATGTATGTCAACGCGGGGATCCGTGAACCTATCGGTTGTAAGCTTCTCGCGCATCAGGACTTCGCCAATATTATTCCTGTCGATGCAGAAAAAATCATAGGTCCTCGCTTCTTTGTCAATAGGCGCAAAAGGCGACAGGTTCACTGTAAACGAAAATGGTAGCCTGCCGTTCATGCTGCCGGGGCCCAACTGGAACGAGGCGTTAGGCGACTCGGGCGCCCTGCCCATAGACCCTACCAAGCCGTTAAAAGCCATAAGCGGCCAAACAAGCGGGTGGAAGAAAAGGTCCGTCGGCACATGCTCGTTATTCATTACGGTAATGATCAAATCCAAAAGGTCGTCAACCGAAAGCGTGTCGTTAAGCTGGTTGTGGAAGTCCACGCCGGTCGTCCCGGCTTCCGGATGCTCGTCGCGGATCGCGTTGTCAAAGACCGTCCAGCCGTGCTTGCGCCATTCGTAGAAAATCTTTTCTTCTTTATGCCGGGCCATGGCCTTGCCCTGTTCCTCGGTCATAATGGATATAATCGCCCATTCGGCGTCCTGCAAAAGCTCCTCGGTATAAGCCACGCGCAGGCCCACTTTTAAAATGCTGACCGTGTCGGTCTGGTGGGTCTGGATCGCTAGGCCCTCTTCGGGGTACTCCATGCCTTCGGCCAGGTCGTGTGCGCGGATCGTGCCAATGGACGGGAATACAACGATATTTGCGCTGCGGACAGGGATTTCTTTATACAGCTTGCTTACGAAATTCTCCACCTGCTGCGCCCTGCGCATTGCGCCTATAATGGTCTGCGGCATAAGGATCTTTGCCTGCGGCGTCGCGAGGAAATCGTGAAAATTAAACCCTGGGACAAACTCGCCCTTTGTATACTTCTCAAATGCGTCGTTGATTACCCTGTCGTCGTCATTAAGCTCGTAAAGCGAAGCTTCATGGTACGGGATCTCCTCTTTGCTGTCCGATGTTATTATCCGCTGCAAATTTGATTGCAGCCTGTCTTGGGCGGCAGTCATGGAAGTAATTATATTTTTTACGTTATCGCCGTATTTTAAAGTATTAGCCATTTATATCTCACTCCTTTTATAGTTAGTCAGGCCTAATGCGGGATCATCTGTATCTTAACGGTGCCGACCACGCCGACGAAATCGGCATATGTCGGGACGCCAACAAAAGCTTTCCTAAGCTCCGCGTGCAACATGCCGGCGGGCACGCCGCTTAACGCGCCGCTGTCTACCACTATCGTGACCCTGCCGCGGAAATGGTCCACAAATACCTGTATGCCATTGCCGGGGCTAACTAAATCGGAGCCGCCTGTAACCTGGATAATATTATTGTTCGGATCTAATACGCCGCCGGTCTTCATTGTGACGGAGCCTTCGACCAGCCTGCCCACATCCTCGCCGTAAGGGCCGCGGAACGTAAACGTGGCGGCGTTTCCAGGGGCTATGCCGGGGAATGTAGCGTCAACAAGGTTGTCATCGGAATCAAAAAGCTGGCACGAATAGAACGTGTCGTTTATGCCGAAGCCCATGGTTGCGCCCGTGCCGTCATGCAGGCCTGGGATACCGGTCATTTCGCGCTCGGTCATGTAAGGGGAAATATAGCCTGCGCGCTTGGTCAAAACTTCGTGTACGCTCGGGTCGTATGGCCACGCTATGCCGTAGGCGTTCCTCTGGTTTATATCGTCCCCGGGGAAACCGGCGCGGTTATAAGGCGCGTCTTCGTGCATCTCGTTCATGCCCCATAAAATCCAGTTAAGTAAGCCGTGCTTTTTCTGGTTCCAATCGCATGACAAAATTTTGCCTACGCGCAAGTCGGGGTCGTCCGTGCCGCGGATCCATTTGCAGAAACGGCCCGACGGGGTCATGCGCACATAGTCGCCGGCCCTGACCTGGATGCCTTCAATGGAGTCCGGGTTATTGATAAGCGCGCCCCAAGGATTTTTAAGTGCGCGGGTCATTACGGCCTCTTCCTGCACCATTTGCGCCTTGGCTAATGCCGGGTTAAAGAAATCAGCCGATGTCGCGGTTATAATCTGGGGGGTATAAGGGATCTCTATTACCGGGTTGGTCCTTATGCCGGGCTGGTTCCCGCCAAATTGATTTTCTTGGAATGCCGGGTCGATGAGGTTATACGGCGCTATGCCGAACCAGTTCGGGTATTGCGTCTGATACATGCCAGGCAGGATTATGGTATTAACGAACTGCTCCATGATATAGTCGTTGGTCGGCTCGCCGAGGGCCACGATCCTGCCCATAGGTATGACTACATCCTCGTTTTTGAGGCCGCCCCACTGGTGTTTGAACATAATGCCGTTTTCCCAGATAGAAGCGAGGTCAGGATCCCTTTTAAAAAGGGGGGAGGTGATCCACTTTATAGCGGGCGCGTAATCGTCCGAGACGATTAAGTGCATGGCGGCGTTACGTTCATCTTCTCTGCGGATAGTCGGGTTTTGCATTGCCATTAGGTTTCGCGCTAAGAACCCCTAGTTTAGCTATGAGGAGGAAAGCGCTTCTCTCCTTTATATTGAATTTTTGGACAAAATATGATATATTATCACTGTAGGAGGTGATATTATTAAGCTTGTTATAGCCGCAAAAATTAAGATCTTGCCTACCCTAGATCAAATAGATAGTTTGAAAATAACTATGGACGCCTATAAAAACGCTTGTAATTATGTTTCCGAATACATTTGGGTAATTAGAAACCTTAATTTTTATATTATTAACGACGCGCTTTACTATGATTTGCGGACACGGTTTAATCTTAGAGCGAATATGGCGCAATCAGTTATTAAAACCGTTATCGCTAAATATAAAACTATACAAACAAACGAAAACGAATGGATACAGCCATATTTTAAAAAGCCACAATATGAGCTTGTTTTTGGTGAAGATTATAGTATCGTAAAAGGACTTTTTAATATAAACACTGTAAACGGCCGCATTAAGAAAATACCGTTTGAAGTTAAATCAATGAGACAATATTTTGACGGCACATGGAAATTCGGGACCGCAAAGCTAATTTATAAGCACGGCAAATGGTTCTTGCATATCTCGTGTTCAAAAGAAATAGATTTGCCTGAAAAATGCTATATCAATAATATCGTTGGCATTGACCTTGGCGTTAATTTTACTGCTGTTTCTTATGATTCAAATTCCAATACTATTTTTTATAGCGGGAAGCCAATAAAACATAGGCGCGCCAAATGCAAAGCAGTCCGGCAAGAGATTCAGAACCGCCAAACTCCAAGCGCACGTCGCAGGCTTAAGAAAATCGGCTCAAGAGAAAACCGTTGGATACAGGATGTTAACCATCAGGTATCTAAGGCACTCGTTGAAAACCAGCCAAAAGGCACCCTTTTCATGTTAGAAGATTTAACCGGCATCCGTGGGGCAACTGAAAAAGTAAAGTTAGAACATCGTTATGTCATAGTTAGCTGGGCATTTTATGACCTGCGGAAAAAGATTGAATATAAAGCTATAAAATATAATTCTAAATCAATTGCCGTAGATCCTAAATATACATCCCAGGAATGTCCAATGTGTGGCTATACGAAAAGTTCCAACCGCAATAAAAAATTACATAAGTTTCAATGCACAAAATGCGGTTATAAATCCAACGACGACCGTGTTGGCGCAATGAACCTTTATAACAAGGGAATAGAGTACCTTGCAAACCCGCAAACAGCATAGCGGTTAATATAGGGCATGTCCCTGTATTAAGGGGCGCGGTCAATCGCCCCGCAATGTAACGCCACTGCTGGAAAATCGGCAAGCCAAAGGTAGGAGGTATAACAACCGTCCGTACTACCGGGCGGTTATAAGCTTTGTTTTAACATAGCAATTGACGTTTACTCACTCCTTGTTTTCTTTTTTTCAATTATTGCGTCGGCATATTCTTGGACCGTTTTCTTTTTGTTCGGCGCATTAGACGCCCCTAGGACGATTGTCCTCGATTCAGGGTCAACACCTGCTGCGTTGTTGTTGACAAGCCCTGGGGGGCTTACCGGGGGGACTGCCGTAGACACGCGGTTCACGATACCGTCAAATTCTTTTTTGATATCGAGAATTGTTTTTTCGGCATATACGGCGTCGTCTATTTTTTGCCTGCCAAGCGTAGCGATGGTATTTTTCATGATTTCTTTAAGCTGGCGCCCAAGCGAAAGCGTCTGGTTCGTGCGGGTGCTTAGCTGTTTCGTTAAAACTTCATTTGAATCTTTTAGTTCTTTATTTTCAGCCGACAGCTTTTCATTTTCAATTTGAAGCGCGGCATTGGTCGTCGCCAATAGTTCATTGTCGGTTTTCAACCGGTTGGCCTCTTCTTCCAGCTCTTTTATTTTTTTGATGTTTTCTTGCCCTGCGCCTTCTTCGGGGCCCGTGGCTTCGCTATCTGCATTTTCCTCATCCCCAGGCTCTTCGCCATCGGCGTCGCTATCGGCATTTTGCTCATCGCCTTCATCTTTATTTTGGGCGTCCGTATCTTCCGAACCGGACGATTGTGTTTGATTGCCCGCGCTGTCGAGGAAGTCCGCTATTTCATCGATACCGGCGGAGCTGTCTTTGCCTGGGCTATTATCCGCCGAATCGCTTGCTGAACCGTCAGCCGTCTTCTTGATCATTTGAAGGGGGCCGGTCTGCTTTTTGTCCGCGGGGGTATTGACAACGGAGACTTCGTAATATGTACATTCCCCTATGGTCCAATAGCAAGTGACCATTTCTTCTTTGTCTTTGCCCGCCGGCGTTTTGGTCACTTTTTTATATTTCTCGCCGAGCCAGTGGCCGCAAAAGCCTTCTTTGAGGATCTGCCTGTCGCAGATCTGGCAGGTAAGCTCCTTTACCCTCGCGCCGATGGAGACTGTTGAAAAACGCCCGTCCAGGAATTTATCGATGGCGTCCTCTTCGGTTATCTCCATTGTCAAAAATATTGTTTTCGAATCCGGGTTTGTTACCGAATCGCCGTACTCCGCTTTAATTACCCTGCCGATTGGGTCCCCGCTATATGAGTTATGGTGCTTTAGGACTGGCTTGTTATGTGGGCTTGTCCATGTAGGCGTAGACTTTCGCATTTTTTCGCCGATATACTCGGTGAAATTTTCTGTCTTGCCATCATGGGTAGCTTCAATGATAACGAGGAGGCTTTCTACATCGGCGTTCCTTGCGTCTGTTACGGTAATGAATTTAGTTTCTCTATTTTTGCCGTCATAGAGGGAAGCATTTTTATATACGCCTTGCTTATTGTCAAAAATAAGATCTATAGAATCAAAAAAATGATCCATTGCGGACGGATCGAATTCCCGCGTTTTATTTTCACCCATTTATCTCTGGCGCTCCTTTCGTTAAGTTATAGTATTCAATTTTGATATTGTCGCTGAATAAGTCGAAGACAACGGAAACGTCATTGATAAAATCAATCTTATTATTATATACTGACGCGGAATATTGGATTGTCCTAAACAATTCATCGAATAAACAGGATATGAATATATTCTTCTGTTCCGGGCATGTATTGCCTATCATGTTTAAATCAAATATTTTTTCTTTTACGGCATGAAGCGCGTCGGTTATCTCCCCGTAATATACGAGGAGGTATTTTTGCGGATCGTACGGCCTTAATGAAAAATTACTGTCAGGCCATAATTTGCGGCTGATATTTAAAACATTTTCTTTCGCGCTATAAAGCTCCTCTATTACAAGCGGCAATATTTCATCAATTTGGTTAGCCTTTGCCCCGGCTTCCCCGCTGTCTGGCGAAACGCTGTTTGTCCGCCGCTTGGCGCTGGGGTTTTTACCGTGTTGGTTGGCTGGCTGAGTTTTGTTCCCGGCCGTCCCGTCGGGCTGTTTTGTTTCGGCGTATTCGGCTTTAATTTCAGCCTGCCGCCTTTGGACGACTTCGATGTACATTTTGTCGCGCTTGTCCTGGTCTTCCATCTCAATCGGGTCGCGGCCTATCTCTTCGCGCATCTCGTCTTCCGTGATGGCGTGCTTTTCGTATTTCATGATTGCCTGGTTCTCTAATTTTTGCTGGCGGTCAAGGTCGGTGTTTCTAAATATAAAAAATACTTTGTCGTCGTCGTTTAATATAGGGTCGTAGCCGCCCTCTATTAAAAGTTCCTTTATGATTTTATCGAAGATAAAAATTTGCTGGACGCGCTGGTAAGCGGTTATCTTGTCCGAGACGGTGCCCATCATGTTGTCGGCGGTCGATCTGTTGGCCGTGTCCCCGCGGCCGAAATACAGTTCAGGCAACCCTATGCCGGTAAATATCCTCTGTTCCCAGTACCTTAAATACGGCTCGCCGTTTATTACCTGATCGGCGGCGACAGACTTGATATCAACATTATGTGTGGTTACTACGCCGCCTTCCCGGTCCATCCTTTGGATCGTGTTTTCCACACGCGTTACGTCCTGATCATTCGCGGGGTATTCGTCGGTGCCTACCTTTACATGGTAGTAGGGGAAAATATTGCGCCAGATTAAACGCAGCACGCTTTCCTCCGCCTCGCGCAAGGACAGAACGTCTTCAAGCACGGGGACCAGGAAAGGCTTGCCCCAAAGCTCGTCCTTTTCTTTGCGGTAATAAATATGTATAACGTCTTCCGGGCGGAAGGTTTTTTCGGCGCTTTCGTCCCTAGACGACTGCTTCCACTGCTTCACCGTGCCGAACTGGTCCCGCCTTGCCTGGAACGTGGCAGCCGGCGCTGTAAAATACCCGGCCACCGGCTGGAGGCCTGCACGGCCGGCAATAGAATAACCAGGCGGCAACTGCAACGGGTTATTCATCCTGGCTTTTAGAATCATAACGTTGTGGTATTTTATTAAATCTTCCGTTATATCATAAAAAAACTGATCTATCGGCACCTGGGTAGTTTCGGCCATATACGCGAAACGGTCTTTTATATATTTAACGGCGTCCTGGTTCCTGCCGGTAATTACATAGCCCTCTTTCCACATCAGGTCGATGTACTTGTCTATGCCGGCCCTTACGTAAGAGTCTGTGTCATAGGCAAGCATTATTTCGGCGAAATTAATTTCCTGCTCCTCAAAGTCAGTATCGGTAACGTCGCCGCTGCGGAACCCGATCCTACGCGCAAGTATTTGCTTCGGATCGGTGTTCAGCGGGTTAAACCCGCTGCCGCCGCCACTTCCGGACCTTGTGCCCGTTGGCGCGTCGCGTATGATTATGTCTGGTTTTTTAGGCTTGCTTTCAGCGCCGTCTTTCCGTGGCCTGCCGGGCCCGCGCTTGACGGGCTGGGCGCCGTTATCCCCGGTCTGCGTGGGTTCTTTTTTTTCGGGCGGGATATTTTTATTTTTTGGCGGCCGGCCCTCGGATGGGGGCCTGCCGCGCTTCTTTTTTTGTTCCGAGGACGACCGGACAATGTCCGGGCCTGACGATTGTCCAGACGATTGGACATGATCATGTCCACGATTGTGTTCGGAAGCTTGGTTTTTTTTGTTGTTTGTAGGCATGGGTACACCTTCAATCTAATCAAAATTAAAAAGTGCCTGTTCCGTCTCTGCGAATTCCTTGAACCTTAAATAAAACAGTTTGAAATTTACTTCATCCAAATATTGATATTTAAAATATTCTTTGTTTTCATTTTCTAAGACAGCCTTTGATTTTGATTTTATTTTAATTGCGGATTTTTGCGTCACAGGGTTATTTGACGCCAATAAACCAGTAGACCGGAATATCCTTTCCTGTGCGCCATAGATATTATTCAGGAGGTTGACGGGGGCATCGGAAAATGTGTTTTGGTCAAGCCCGTTTTTGGCTTGGGCCATCATGGCGGAATTTTCAAAATTGGCCTCGCGGATAATATCCATTTCATTTTGATCGAACACAAAGCCCTTAGGGCTGCCGGCTTCCGCCCGGACCGCCGAGACAAGCCTGCCCAGGTGGAACAGCCGCCTGTCAAGAAGTTTTTGGGTTATGTAATTTGTCTTTAAATCGGCGTTTAAAATATCATAGTTTATCGTATTGAGGTTTTTTTCGTGTTCGGCCATAAATGAGTCCATGAAGGAGTCTATCTGGTTCAGGATTTCATAGTAGTCGGTTTGGACCGCGCCAAAGTTTTTAACCCTAAATAAATCGAAAATCTTTTCAACCTGTACGACGGATTTATATAAAACATCGCCAAGGGCAGTTTTTAATGCTGGCGATGTATCTATCGAATTCATTTCGTTAATTAAATTGCCTGTTGCTTTTATGTTATCGACAAAGGATTCTTGCGTAACAAAAGGGCTGTACGCTACGGTATTTTTAAACTCAGATAATAGTGTTTCAGCGGCGGCGGCTTCTTCGGTAAAAGACTCCGCGATTTTATTGAAACGCGAAAAAATATAATACCGCAGGGAGTCGGGGCGGAACTTTAAAATATCAAAAATACGGTTGTCAGGACGGCTGTCCGGGACATGATCGCCTTCGCGTTTAATATTTTTCATTTCCGCCAACTCCTCCTTTTAGGGGTTTTCTTATTGACAAGGCTCCGCCCGGAATTGCGGCCATATGTGCCGGTAGCCTTTTCTTCGGCATATTCGGGGTCAAACGGGTTATGTTCCGCATGTTTAAGCATTTCGCGTACTATAAATTCATTGTGGGCGGCGGCGTCGTTTTTTTCTTTCTCTTTTTTATCGCCGCCTAGCGTCGGGCGGGCCTGCGAAACGTCTACGCCGTTAATATATTTGACTTTCGTAGACACGGTAACTTTAAACAGCTCGTCATACTGTTTCGCAAAGCCAAACAGGGCGCGGGCGAGGGCGTCAACAAAATGATCGTTGCCGTCTTCGTATACCGGGACGCCCGCCTGGGTAATCCTTTTGATCCGGTATTCTTCCAATTGCGACCTGAGCTTTTTGTCCTCGGGGATTAAAATGGATTTACGTTCAAAAACCAAAACCGCGTTATTGATCATCGTCGGTTTAAGCGGGTGCTTAATGCGCTTCTTTGTAAAGATGTCGATTATGTTTGTCTTCTCCGAGAGGGAGTTTGCAACGACTTTCTTCTGGAGCCCGGACTCCGGGTACTGTCGGCCGTATTTCGCAAGCATTTCGGCCTGCACGTCGCCCGCGCCGCGGTCTATATAAATCCAGTCGGGGTCTATTTCGTTGTTCCATTTGATTACTTCGTTTACGGCGTTTATATATGTAAATTCTGTGCGGGGTAGTTCTATCCGCAAGAAGACTTTAAATTTAAAATCGCTTTCATCGAACATCACTCCGACAAGCGACGGGCCCGCCGCCGTTTTGTCCCAGTCAACCCCGAAGATCTTTTTATGCAGCACATGGCGCCTCTTCCATTCGGCGCGCTCGTCAATGGACATGCGGTTATAGTATTTTTGGTATTTCCCGGCGGCGAACGCATAGTCAAGGTAGTCTTTGTTAAACACGCCAAGGGACTCCACGCCGAACAGCGCCATCACTTCCTGTTCAAAGCGCTCTTCCGTTAATTCGTCGCGGAAATCGTCTATATAGGACTGGCCCGTGTCCGGGTTTATTTTCACCAGTTCCTTGTTGACGGTAGAGGGCGCGTAAAAAGCGATCCACCCGTTGCCTTCGCCCTTTGGCTTTGCCTTTTTCGCAAATTTTACTTTGTAGTTGACATTGATTGCGTCAACGAGGGCCTCATAGGCCCATGAGGCCTGTGTACACCATTTATAATAAGAGCCGCGTTTCCCGCATGGCGTAGAGGCCGATATTATGCGTATAGTTTCCGGCGACTCGTTCCGGAGGTTCAGTATATTGGTTATTTCTTTTTCCCCCATATAATCCGCTTCGTCGAGGATAATCAGGTCTGCGCGCTGCCCGCGTGTATTGTCCGCGCCGGACGCATTCTTGGAGCCCACCGTCATCCCGGTGATTACCGTGCCGTTGGACAGCTCAATCCTATGGTGGACATCGCGAGTGATGCTTTTTAGCAAAACGGGGGACCTGTTCAAGAGTTCGTGCAGCCGGTCAAAGTGTAGGTCCACCTGGGCGTCATATGGGCATAAAATTAAGATATTGTATTTGTCCTGGTGGATTTTGTTCGGCTGGCAGAACCCGTGCCACAAGACGGCAATATCTATAATCTCCGATTTGCCAAGGCGGCGGCCGAACCGCAGGACGGTCTGCCTGGAATTTTTAACGCTTTGAAGGGGGGCTACCTGATAATCCCGCGCTACCCAGGCGAAGTTCTTCTCTGCCCATAAAACGGGATTGTTTAAGATAGCCAGCTCTATGCGCTGCTCTTTTGTGCTTGCCTGGGCCATGGCTTGTCTTAATACCGATTAGCTGCGCGGCGCCGGGACGAGGTTGTTATACATGCGCAAAAATTTGCGCGCAAAAATATTGGGTTCGTTGTCCAATGCCTGGTTTTGGCTTAGCAAAAACAGATCCGCGTTCCTAAAGAACCATTTGCTTGTGGCAATTTCACGTTTATGGTTTTTTGTCTCAAAATTTGCATGGGGGAAACGCGGGGGCAGGTTTAAGCCCTCCAATCTCGGTGATATCCTTGGCGATGGGTTCATATATAAAAACTCCTTTTTTAAAATTGTTTTTATTGAACGTATTTCCTTACTTCCGATCCGAGGACGGATCTCAGGTTATAACCGTTTTCATTTATTGCCCGCATCCCGGCGTCCCGCATTGTCGCGGCCGTCTGCGACATTTGGAAGCCACCGCCGAACGAGCCGAGATATGCCTGGTTCCTGACGCCCGCGGTCTGGACGGCGGATTGGTAAAGCGCAGGCGCCATCGCGCCAACAAGGGTCGCGCCGGTAAGCGCCATCATAGGCCCCGTGCCAAGCACCGCGGACCCTATATTCCATGCCACCATTGAGCCTATGTCGCCCCAGCCGGATCTGCCTTCCTGCCTTGCCCCGGCAAATGTCAGCCCATAGGCCGCCGCGTCCCCGGCAAGCTTGACGCCTTTCGGGAGGTTTTTGCCGAATACGCCCAACGCTATCTGCCCCGCTATTGCGGCCGTCATATAAGCGGACATATTATATTAAATCCCCTTTCTAAATAAACCGCTGCTGGCCCGTGCCGTACAGCCTATGCAGTGACATCGCAAGCTCGCCGTCCGCGCCGGAGTTCCGTATCGAGCGCCTCCGTTGGCTTGCCATCGCCTCGCCAATGCCTTCTTCCGACATATTGACTGGGGAGGCATTGGAGGACACCTTATTTGGCAGGCCTTCCAGATCGGCGTCGATATTCCCCATTATTACACGGTTATTGCCTGTGCTGTACCCTTTGTACATTCCGTAAGCCGCAATTCCGCCGGCCGCAGTATAAGCGAGCGCTTTGCCGCCCCCGGAAAACTCCCGCCCGCCTAAAGCTTTATAGCCTTCCCATATAAGGCCGAAATCCCTGTCGGTGTCTTTGATGTTTTGAAAAAGGGAAGAATTATAAATATTCTTTATATCCCTGGCTAATTCGGGTATTTCATCGGTAACTAAAGTTTTTGTCCTTGCGCCGGCCCATTTGCCTGTACCCGCAGCTACGCCCCATGCCCCTTTCGCGGTGCCTGCGGCGGCTGCTTTGGCTGCGGATTTTGGGGTAATTTTGGAAGTGGATTTAAATACTCCTTTAGTTACGTCTACTAAGTCTTGAATTAAATTTACAGTAGGCATGTTTGACCAACCTTTAAATAATCGAATTAATATCCGTACCCGCCCGTGGCCCTTTGCACATTCCTTTGCATACGCCTGTCTTCGCTTGAATTCATTAAGCCTATGGCTGCCAGGGATCCGGCAACGGCCCCTCCGGCAATGGCATACCTGCTTCCCATTTGCCTTCTAAAATCCGCGGCCCCTTCGATATCGGCGCCGGTATAATAATCCCTCGTTTTTTCCCAAAGGCTTCTTGCACCCCGTTTTATATCGCCGCCTACGTCTCTGACCCCGCCCCAATATGTATTTGTAGCGCCGGCAATCCTCCCTGCCGTGTCGCCCACAGGGGAGCCTACTAAGCCCGCCGCCGGCATAGCGGCGGCGCTTCCCGCACCGCCTGCCGCGGCGGAAAGAACTGGGTCAATTGTACCTGCGGCTAATGATCTTGTTGTTGCGGCAGGCGCAAGCCCTGCAACAGATGAAGCAGCCCTAGCTCCTATCGGCAGCCCCGGGTCAATGTTTTTTACAATTACATTCCCGGAAACCATATTTGCATTAATTGAATTTTGAATGAACTTCCCGGCCATTTTATTTTCATTTATTATTGCTCTACCTAAGCCTTTAGCCATTATTCTCACCGGCTTCCTATAAAGTTTATGATATATAAATAAAACTTAAATAAATGGCACGAGGGCTATGTCTTTCCTGCCAACTTCGTCGGTTGTCAAAGTCCTGTTCCCGAACAACAAGCCCCCTGCGTCCCCAAGCGCGTTTAGCCCTACGGCCCCGCCTACTGTCAATCCAGCGGCGTCCCGTGCGGCCGCGCCCCAGTTTAAATTGCCTTCAACGTTCTGATACGAGTTCATAAGCCCGGTAAACCCGCCGGCTTTAAAAGCTTTTTTTCTATCACTGCCTATAGGCGCCCAATTAATAGCTTCCCGTCTTTTCGTAACTTCCGCGTTTATGGCGGCGGCTTCGTCTTGGAATGTCGCCCTTGCCTGTACATCCGGGGTTGTGCTTCGGAATTCCGCTATGCCCCTTTTTTGGGCGTCTATTTTATTTTGGAGGCCTTTCCTGCTCATGTTGTTTCTTGCATTGCCTACAATATTTAGAATACCTTCTTTGTTGTCAGATACGGCAGCCAACTGGTTTTCAAGATCCGTCAGCCTGTTATTCGCCGCGCCAAGCATATCGGATCGGGCTTCCAAAGAAGCCATAGACGGCATACGGCTCATATAGAGGTTTTGCAAATATTCTTGGTGCCTTGCCAATTCCGCGCCTGTTTTTGGTATTTTAGGGTTTATTTTCGCCCCGGCCCTTTTTAGCGCGGAACAAACAAACCCGGTAGTCCCCTCTTTTGCAACCTTATTTGCTATAATCCCGGCAGCGTCGCCTGTCATCATTGCCATTACCCTTCACCGCCTTCCGCAAATTTACTTATGATATTAAAGTTAATGGAGCCGTCGTCATTGACAAGCTCGTCTTCTTCCAAATTAACGTTTATAATGTCCTCCTCCTTAAGCTCCTTGATCTTCCGCATTAATTCGGAAGCCTGCACGGAAGCGTCGGACACGGCGATATTTACTTTGTCCTTCCGTGTAGCCGCCAATAGTTGAAGGATTTTATTATGCTTGTTATACAGTTCAAGTTTGAACGCGGTGGCAGGGGACACTTTATCTTCGTATATCAAAAGCCCGCTTTTTTTCGTCTCGTCGATCAAGTTCCGTACGATAAAATCGCCGTCAATGGCTATTTTATTGTCTGCCCTGAGTATCTGTATCTCCAAATCGCAAAGCTGCCTGATAAGCGTCAGGTCAGTGACCTCTTCCGGAAGCACATCGTCCCCGACGCCTACCTCAAAATGGCGGCAGTAGTATTCGAACCGGGATATCAACGCCGCTATCTCCATGGGGCAGCGCATTTTCTTCCGCCTATATAATTTATCCACCGTGCATACGTCGATAAAACTACATTTCTCGTCTTTGCATATCAAAGGCACGCCGGCAAGCATCCCATGTTTCATCGAAAACATCCTGGCGTTCCTATTTGTTTCCTCTATCTCGCCTTTGCGGAGGCCCCATATAAGCTCGACCGGGTGCTTGCCGGCGTGCGGGTCGATAAGCTCCTTAGGTATGTCCCGGAGTGTTTTCCTGTTTTTTTCAACCTCTAATAAATCATCGTCCTCGTCCCATAAATCGAACTCTTCTTCCGGCTGTGCCGCGGGTTTTTTTCTTTTTTTATTTGGCATTCATACTTTCCGTTCCTACAAAAATAAATATTTTTTATTAAATAAAATAATTAATTAATAACAAAAGGGTTTTTGGTATTACGCATATTGTCTGTCCCGGTACCAAACATCTGCTGATGCTTAAGCTTGATGTTGTCTACGGCCCCGCGCCTGTCGGTACGGTTGCTTAATACGGTGGACCCATACGAGGCGCCGGCATTTCGCGCCAAACCTACCGACCTGGATTTAGGGATAGTCGCATTTATAGTCCCGACATTGTTTCCGAAGCTGCTTTTCGGTATATCGGTGTTGCTTATTACGGCATTAGAACTGTTGCTCCTGAGCCGGCTGGCAGATCCCGGTATAGTGCCCTTATTTGAATTAACCAAATTTATATCCATTAAAAAAACACCTCTTTAGAAAAGGTTTATTTGAAATATAATATACAGGCGGGGATATTGAATGTAGAGGCAATAAAAAATGAAGGCGCGTAAGAAAGGCTACGCGCCTTCATTTTTTATTTTAAATCCCTATTTTCTTAATGCTCACCCTTTGCGCCGCAAATTCGTATGAAAGGCTTATTCTTTAAAATTTATTAAAATAACTATATTTATAATCCGCCGCTTTTTTTTTGCCCTTTCAATATCCATTCAATTGGATTCTATAGTAAAGCCGACCCATCCATTTCCCCAGTCGCTAAAAATATTATACTCCTTTGAAAAAGTCTGTAATTGTCGATTTTACAAGTGATTCCGGCACCAGGAACGGCTTTTCGGTAATGGTAATCGAGATTTGGTCTCCGACCGCATATGTGCCCTTGACGCCGTTTCCGGTGAAACCGCCGTATTCTTCAGTTCCGGAGAATGTTCCGCCGCCGTCTCGAATGGTCTTCGATGTCTGTACCAACACTTGGCCCAGGTTTTTTGGTTTTGGAATTTGAAAAGAAAAAGCCATCAGTCAACACTCCTTTTTTATCAATATATGATTTGATAAAAAAGAAGTGTTCCTGACGGCAATTACTATATTCCTTACGCAGAGGTACTACTGTAATACAAAAAAATTTATATTTTAATTTTTATTTTAAAATTATATTCAAAAAAAAATCGATACCGGATAAAAATATATAAATTTTCCAGGCGGTAATAATATTGATCTTTGTAAACTCAAAATCGTTTCATGCCCATGGGGTCTTAGATCTGGGCGGCGGAAGCGATTGGGGGTTTATTTTTTTCAAGAGGATTTTAATCTGGTATGCGAGGACGATTGTCCTGGGACACGCATAAAAAAAATAAAAAGGAGATGTTGTAAATGGCAAAAGCACTGACAAACGAAGAGAGGATAGACCTGCTTGAGATGGTCTGTAACAACCTGGACACCGAAGCGTTCAATAATTTATTAAACAACGCGTTAGACGAGGAAATCGAAGCGAAGGTACAGCGGTACATCATTGAAAATAAAAAGGAGGAAGTAAAGATGAGTATCACAATTAAAACTGGCAATGAAATTTTAACGGCTGATATGGATGACACAAGCCTGTATACAAGCGCGCTTCATCAGGGGGCCCTGTTTATTTCTGTGGATCTGCCTGAGGAAGTAAAGTATCAAAACGCGCACGCTGTTAACGCTGCACAAATCAACAGGGACGGTTTCGTTTCCGCTCAGATGAGCAGGCTGTTCGTGGCTGATATAGACGCTGATTTGTCAGGCGTAGTTGACGCCAGGGAGGTAGCGCCTGGGTCAGAAGAGAGCGAAAAGTTCTCGCTTGAGTATCTGAACGGCAAATGGGCCCCCTTCAAGCCCGATCCCCTTGTTGGCCCGGCAAAAGAGGATGCGGCCGCGCCGGAATACCATCTCACACATGGCATAGGGCGCAACGGCATGGATTTTATCAACCTGTACGCAGGAAAGGCGCAGGTGGCGTACGCATATCAGGTGCAGAGGAACAACTCGTGGGATGTGAAGGTCAAAGACCACGCGCTCATGGAGAAATTGCAGATTGAAAAGGCCCAGTTTGCCGGTATGGCTGCTGAGGCCTTAATTTTTTTCTCGAAATACAACAAGGTCAAAGCGGGCCTCGTTGCGTCAAGGAAAGAGAAAGACAGCGGGAAGCTGGCTGTATGGGAGGCGCAGAAGGCAAAGGCCCTTATAATTGCAAAAGAAATGCGCGTTAAAGTTGCATAAGGGCAACAGTCCTGGCAAATCGTCCGAACAGGCATGGGTGACGTTAAACTATGCCTTTTTTTTATTGCTTTAAAAATAAAATTATGAAAGGTGTGTTTTTAGTGTATCAGATCGAAAAGAGGCAGCCTTGGTCGTTCGTATTTGACGTGTTCGGCAAAACGATTTTAAACGATGGAACAGAAGTAAACAACGCCTTTATCTACAAGAACCGCGAAGGCAAGGATTTTGTAATGGTAAACCCGGATGTTATCGAGCTTAGGCCTGAACACAAAAGGTTCTACTTTGAGAACGGCAGGGGCTATACGCGCCCGTCAGTAGTGAAAACAGTAAAAGGCGGCATGTCGTTTGGCGCTTACAAGTGCGCGGAAGAAATTGACGGCGAACTTTGGATGCAGAATGTCGTCCAGGCCGATGCGTCTGGCGGCAACGATAACAACGAAGACGACGTGGCGATGAAAAATGCCCTGTGTTACAGCGGCCTATTGTTCCCGGTTGCGGCTTTTGAGGAAATCGGCGTAATGCCGCAAGGGACGTTTGTAAAGTGCAAGGTTGAAGGCCGTGAGAAACTGGAAAAGTTCGCTATCTATAGGGTAAGCGATCAAACCAGTAGCAAAAACCGCCTTTGCAAAGTCGATATGTCAACGCTCGATTTCGACGATACGGCAGTAACGCTTACCTGCAACGCCAAGTACCTGCGCGAAGAATTCCAGCCTGTACACAAGAGCATTTCGCGCAAAGGACTGTCCGGTACGAACGGCACAATCATAAAGGGCTTTGATTTTACTTTTGCCCGCGCCGACGATTTAGAAATCGAGAAAGAATTCACCGCCCTGACCTATTACGATTCCAAAGACAATGAAAAGTTTGAAGGATTATATAAAGGGGTTATGGATACAGGTACCGATGAAGAGAAGGCAATGGCTAAACTTCAAGTGTTTAAGCAACAAATGAGGAAAACCGTATCGGCTAATGACGGCATGGGGTTCATGCTTCCCTGTACGGCCAAGAGGCTCGCAAAAGCTATGGGCTTAAAGCGCCTCCCGTCAATGTTTCAGATCAGGTACGGCCAGGTTAAAGGCATTTTGGTTGTATTTGACTTTCGTTCCTATACCAAGAACGCCGTATGCGAAGACGTTATTTTCACAGGCGGCATGTGGAAGTCGGATTTCGACCCCACAATGGCGGAATTCTTGGTAGCCAACATCTCCAAGCAGCCGACCGAGTTTGTGTCTTGGAACTACCAGATGATCACAACCCTTAACAACCAACTGGGACCTGATCATTTCACGCCATACCTGGAGCGTATTAAAGACCTGATCCTTAATTGCACGTCATCAATAGAGAACGCGCTGGCGTTCCTCCAAATCGTCCCCTATGTATATACCGATGAAAACTCCATCGAAATCGTAGAGGACGAGGAAGAGAATATAACCACGGACAAACTGCGTGAATTCATATTAGCCAACCCCGCCACAGCGCTTACGGTTTCATGGGTTGTACGCAGCATCATGCGCAGGAAAGAGACAATAGAAAAGAATATGCTCAACGGCCATGTGCCAATGCCGGGCAGCATTCACATTATGGCGTGCGATCCCGTTGAATATTTCAACAACCTCAGGGTTAAGAAATATATAGATGGGGATGGGAAAGTGACCCGCAAGTACACGTTCAATGAAAGCGACACACCGGTTATGAAAGAGCCTGACAAAGAGCAGGGGCTCAAATCCGGAGAGTTTTATCTTGGCGGCTATGCGGGACATGCCCTTGCTATGCGTACGCCCCTTACCAACTGGAGGCAGATTAGGAAGCTTAACTGCATCCAGCCGGCATTCACGCGAAAGGGCAAAGACGGTGTTGTTATTGACTGGTACCGTTTTATGAACGACCTTGTTGTATTCAACGCTTATGACTCGACTGCCCTTGGTATGGCAGGAGCTGATTTCGACGGAGACTTCTGTTTTGTAACAAAAATCTTTGTCGATGACTTTAAGGCATCCGACGTGATTATCTATAACGACAACCCAGGCGCTAAAGGGAACAACGTTGCCCTTAAGTATGACGTTTTTGTAGAGCAGATCCGCAAGAACCTCGTCAAGAGCCGCGTCGGTCTTATAATAAACGCCAATACTAACGTGCTGGGTTTATTGAATGATGAGGAAGCGTTGACAGCGTACGTGAAATTCTCACAGTACGTTATCAATACGCCAAGCTGGTTCCATGAGGGCGAGAAGCCCCAGACGCCGTATAACAAATTTAGGAACCTGCGCAAACTTGCGAACGACCCCGTGGCGTACGCGGCCGCTGTAGCGGAAGCAAGGGCCTATTTCGATCTCTTGAGTGTTATCCTCACTACGATGAGCGAGCTTGAGATAGACAGCCCTAAGAGCGGCTATAAGCCTAATTTCGGGCCTGAACACCAGATACCGTTCGTGACCCGCTGGTTTGCCGATATCAAAGGCAAGACGGAAAAGAAATTCGACATTGCTGAGGACAAAGATTATGAGGATAGGAATGGCAACCGCGTATCTGTCCGCGTACAGCGCTTCAACCACGGATCCAACGTGCCGCTTAAAACCGGTGGCCAGAGGGTCGGCATTGTTACCGATAAAGAGGTCGGCAAAAAGAAGTTGCGCAAGATCGACCTTATGTATGAAACTAACGACATCATGAGCCACATCCATGCGTTTGTCGCTAACGAAATCGCTACCATCGAACCGGATTATAGCTGCTGCTATAGCCTTGCGGAGTCTTACAAACAAAGCGAGCTTGTTGACATCAACGAATACGACAGGATCAAAGAAGAAGCGGCCGCCCTTGAGAGCGCCTATGCGTCCGACATCAGGGCAATATTCTCGTCTCGCGCCCTTTCTAAGGAAGAGATGATGGGGCTGCGTAAAGAGGTCATTGCGGAGTATACGGACAAGCTTGCCGCTTTGTCAGGCGACAGGTATAGCTTGGCACTTGCCGCCTATTGCGTAGGCGAAGAACGCCTGATGAGGAAAGGGCACAATAACCAAGGCATCAACAGCTTTGTGTTTATGTGCTGTTTTGACGGCATCCATGCGGTCGCTAAGAGCATCAGCAATACGGACTACCGTGTGCTGAGTATAAATGTGCCTCCCGATACGGCCCGCGTAGTAGTGGAAGACGGCAAGTGCAGAGCCGAAGGCATCGGGCAGCCGTTCCTAGACAAGGTTTCCGGTATCGCCGATGGGCTGTATGAAGTCAACGGGACAACTAACGGCAGTGTAAAGCTTATCGTGCCTGTAATGAAGAAGGCCAATAAGAAGGCCGCCGAGGGCGAGTACAACATCAAGGTATCCTGGAAAACATCCGAGATTGCGGAAGGCGCCAAGGATTCCCGCTATGCCGTTACGCGTATGCAGGCCGAGGGAAGCGTGACAACCATCGCGCCGACAACCATGAATGGCAATTTGAAGTATGTCCTCATGGTAAACGGCGAGTGGGTCGGTACAATATTCGACGCAGACAAAAACGTTTCCACTATGAGCGATATCGCCGCGCTTATCGGTAAAGAGCTTAAGTTTGTCTGCATCCCGGTATTCGGCAAAAGCAACACAGAATATTACACAAAGAAGGATGAAAATGGAAAGGAATTCAGGGTTTATCGCACCGCAAACATCGTGACGTTCATTAATACCGGCAGGGATACCGGTTATGGCGTCATGGCTGAAACCGCTGGGGATAACATCCCTGGCGGTTCTTTTTTTATGGACGATAATAATTCCAATTGGTATGCCGCCGATGAAGCCAATTACGAAGATATGGCCGCCGACATGGGCTATACGGTTGTCTTAACACAAGAAGAAATAGACGGGCTTGAAGATCTGTCTGCTTATGACTTCTAGGATCTGCGCTTTGCTAGGGCTTACGGGATCCCGTAAGCCTTCGGTATCATTCCTATCCTGTACCTTCGGTATCATTCCTATTCCGTCCCTTCGGTGTACCCAGCCTAGATAGACGCGGCGGCAAAGCCGCCTTATGCGCGAAATAATAAAATCCAAAGGGGTGTCTATATGTACAAGGTTATAGGGAAGCACCGTTATTACGATGTCAGCGATGTTTTGGTTGACCGATACTTAAGTGAGAAAGACGCCACCCAGCTTGCCAATGATATAAACGAGAGAATTTCACTCTGGGCTGAAGACGACCCGTATCATTACGTGGCCGTAGCAGACAACACGGACGAATGCTCTGGTGATTGCGCTGGTTGCGTGGACGGCGGTTTCTTAGGGGCCGCCGACGGCTCATGCGCCATTTACCGCAAAGATTAATACCGCCGGGGGTTTTATGCCCCGGCTTTTTTTAAAAATTAAATTTTGATCTAAAATATAGGGGGTTTATTATGTTCAAGAATACTTGGAACGCGTTAAAAAGTGATTTATCCGGTATTAAAGATAGCGCTGGCCCTGCCATTACAAAAGCTAAAATCAGCGCTTTGCAAAAGACCTCGGATTTATTAGGTATGGCTTCCGAAAAACTGGACAATATCGCCTCCGGGGTCAAAGAGTTCAAATACAGCGTCCTGCAATTTGACTATAGCAAGCACGAGGATTTATTCTTTACGGTCATGTTCCTATGTGATTTAAACGTAATACAAAATGAGATGCTTAAGCGCACGTATGAAATCACTGCTACCGGATCCGTAAAGGCCGAGTCCGAAGAGGACGCGCTTGAAGTTATTTTCGCGAAAGAGAACGGCGCGCACGAAGAGTATAGCCGTAGCGAGACCTTGCTTCATTCGGTATCCGTCGGGGATCTCGTTTTAATGAATAGAAAGATATTTGTTTGCCGGCCTACCGGATGGGCGCGCATCGATGCTGAGGCCCACCAGGAGAGCATCCTTAATAGGAGGGTTATGTATACCGGCAGTTAATTTTAATTAAAACCTTACGGCTTCGCTGAATTTATGGCGAAGCCATTTTATTTTTGAATGTGAGGGGTGTCCCGGTTATGGACTGTAAAGGCATTTTCTGCGAGATGTGTTTCGAATGCAAAAGTTATGTTGTCACTGACACGGAAGATGTAATCTGCACGCTCTGGAACCCGGAAAATCCGGAGGCGGATTATTTAATCATTAAAACTAAAAGCGCATAGGGGGTTTATTATGAAGATATTAAAGGCGTGTATTACAATGGCCTTTTGGGCTACAGGCATGTGTTTTACCGTGAACGGGTATAAGAATTATTACAGTGGGGACACAGAGGCCGCCAACTCCAATTTTAAAAAATCATATTTCTTCCATGTGCCGGCCATCATTTTAGGCTGTGCCGGATGGAACGTTAAAAATGCATTAGCGAAATAATTTATTTACATTACCTATGAGACAGATGCCCGCGCTGCCGATACCGGACAATCATCCGGGCCGGCGCGGGCATATATTTTTTATTTCCCCTGCGGGGCTTATTAGGGGTATCTGATCGACGTGGGCATATCTGATCGACGTGGGCTTTTTATTGCCAGATCGGCCTGGCCCTCTAATCGACGTAGCCGGAGTATATTAATAATCCGTATTGGATTATTAAATTCCGGAGATGATCGGTTTGATAATAAAGCCCAGCAGCGATTTAAGGAAGAATTACAATAGCGTAGCGCAGGTAGCCATAGAGACAGGCGAACCCATATTTTTGACCCTAAACGGCGAGGGCCACACGGTACTTCAAAGCGTCACGGCCTTTAATAAACGCGATGAAAATTTAAAGATAGCGGAACAATTAATAGCCGCGGAACGCGGCCGCGCAGCGGCCGCCATATTTAATGGACCAGAAAACTGTGTCCGCTATGGACACAGTATCCCGGATTTTGAGCGTGCGGTAAAATCCGGGATAGAGGGGGAGGGGCTGCCGGAATATGATCAGCTTTCTCTTGACGATTGACCCTAATGTAACGGAGTCCATGGTTACGCATTTCAAAAAGGTCGCGGGCAAAAATAAGGCGGCCGCATTAAACCTATTGGCAGAGTTAATATCGGATCTAAATTTAATTCTAAACAACCCGTTCGACCGGCCGCCATATAACGGCCCGTACATACCCATAGGCAAATACGCGTACGTACTATCAAATAAATCGGCGCGCTACAAAATTATTTATCAAGTAGAAAAAAATAATGCCGAAGGCGCGTTCCGCATATATGTTGACTGCATATTGGACACGCTGTATATAAAATAATGTATGTGGATCTACCATATGCGTGTATACCCCCTTCCCTTTAGTGCAATGCCCGGCCGGCTGATCCTACTTCCCGGCCGGGCATTCCCTATTTTAGCATACCCTCCAAATGGGCTGAAAATAGCGATCTCGGTATTTTGCCCGAAATGCTTGATAAACGCTTGGTTTGCCCATACAAACGGTTCAAAACCGTGCGCAAATGGCAGGAATGTTTATGGTTTTGGCGGGTTATATGCGCAAAAGCCGCGAAATCTTCGCGGCGGGGCGATGGCAGTCCCGTTGTCTCTTTTATGCCCTATTTTTAGCATTTCCGGTTATTCCGATTGACCTTCGGGGAAATTTAATTTATTATAGACCTAGTTTACCTAATGATAACGGTTACTGTTTTATTATACGTAATTCCCTTATTTCCCGTGGTTTATATGGTTATAGTTTTTCTTTCTTAATGCTTTTCGATAAATTTTCATTTACAGGATATACGGTTTTATTTATGTGTGTTTTTGGTATTTTATCCTTTAAGGTTTATAAATATTGATTTATAGACCTTTTTTATTAAAAATTTATTTAATCAAACTACATAGTATAGTGTGTATTCTTTGATTTGCTTAGAGCTTACAGTGAAATATGCGTTTGGCTTCAATTTATATTTTCGTTGGGGAGGTTTTACGTGAGCAATTCTAATCAGGATGTCAATTCTTTATTTACCGGGCTGCCTCCTGGGTATAGTTATAGGCTTGACAAGACGTTTACGTATAGCAATGGGTATGCCTCCTACCGTGTCATATTAATAACGCCTGAGGGCAAGGAAATCCCTCTTGTTGGCGAGAACGACAGCCCAATAAGTTTTCCGAATGCTCCGGGCAGTGTTTATTCGTTGAGAAGTGTTTGTGATACGTTAATCAAAATGGAAATAGGGTCAGGCGAAGCGTATTATTATCATGTCCACGGATACGGGGAGCGTACCGGAGAGTATCTCAACGCCTGTAAAGAAGATCTATTATTGAGCGATATAACCGTTACCGGAGACTTGTCTGATTTTAATGACGGATGGACTCAAATAGACGGCGGGTTTAACCAAAACGAAATATTTATTAAGCCTGAAAGCCCGTTCCATTATATCGCGGCCTTTCAGGTAAGGGCGGATAATGATACAACATTAGAATATCGTTATACGTTTAACAAACGTCCGACTATTGATAATGTAATGACCGCGCAGTTAATCTATAATATCCAGAAGGATTTCAGGCTGGGCAAATATACCGAGAGTTATTTTTGCTGGGAGTGCGGAAATAAGGTAATGAATTGGATCGACACAGACGGCGGGCTGAGGGAGAAATGGGACTGCCTGAAAGAGAAATACTGCGGGTGTAAAAAGTATGTTTGATTAGGATGCGTTATGTTACATAAAGGGATTGAACAATACGTTATATTTCCTTAACGTGCGAACAATCTTTCTTTATTGAGTAAAATTCTCCTTAACGTGCGTTATCCGCGTTTTGCTGGCGGTAACTCAATATAAAAAACTCGAAAAAAGCTTAAACGAAAGCAAAGGAGTCCAATCTGAAATATGAGATCAAAAAATAAAAGAAAGGAGGGGCTAACTAAAAGGTCTGCCTGTATAGAAAAGAATGTACTTAGAGTGCAGAAATTTATATGACGCACTTTCAAGGTATAGACAGGAATAGCCAGGTATCTGGCATGATTAAGGATAATGATCTGTCTAAAGCAATTGCCGGCCAGGGCTTCTATTATTTCCGTAAATGGCTTGTATCTTGAATTCCCGTTTAACATAACGGGGATCAACTAAAAACCTTCAGGGATCGAACTAAGTATGGCCAACTGGTTCTATCCGAGCTGTAGAGCCTGCTGCATATGGAAAGATAAAAACTGTTCTCAGGCTAAAATATAGGGGTATGTCTGTGATTGTGGTAATCCGATAGATAGGGATTTAAACGCTGCCATCAACCTTGACAGATGCAGCTAATATAAAATAATTAAGCGAATGTACCGTAGGGTAATACGTGGAAACCTGGGGGCGCTAACTTATACTAAAGCAGCCATAGCAAAATCGGGTACGTTGAACCAGGTATACTCTAAATACATATTCTATATGTATTAGTTAGCAGAACAGGATGCCGAATAACAGAAGGCCAGAAGTAGTACGCGAAGACAAGGCTATGGATATAGCTAAATTAATAGACAGGGCCATGTTTGAAATTATAAAAGCTGAAATGACCGCCGAAGAGCTTGAGGGTAAATTCGATTCCGTATTGGGCGATTACCGGGGGCTCCCGACTGACGGAATTAAAAAAGCATTCATAGGCTTATGCAATTACATAAATCATTTCCGCCCGTGCCCGGAATGCTTTAAATGCGAACATTACAACAATGCGGACAATATTTGCCTTCTTGAGAAAGCGGGGTGCCTAGACAGGGCAGTTCATGCAGGCATACTGTAAATGAAACGGAAATGCCATTAATTTCCTCGAAATATTGTTTGACTAATTTTTAATATGGTTTTATAATGGATTTAATCATAATCAATATCATTTTGCCGAAGGCTTTTTATATGCCTCCGGTATTTTTTTTGATATAGTGGTACATGCGTAATTTACATAAGAGAGATGGGTTTTTTAAAATGATGATTGAAGGCTCTGTATCAACAACCGACATGATATATTTCGTAGCGGAGGCAATGGCCCTTGACCCCTCGCACCTTAAAGAGCTTGACGACCTTTACCAGATGAACAAGCTTTTATTTAATAAAGCCGCAATGACTTCTAAATATTACGACAGTTTCATAATAAAGCAAAATTCAATCGTAAAAATGGAGTATACCCGGAAAGCGCTGGGCATCCTTACGTATACGATGGATCATGCGGGGGAGCCTTGCGAATATTACCAGAACCTAATTGAATTTATTAAAAAATCCTACCCGTACGCATTCCAATACGTAAAAAATACCGAACAGGTAAGCTTTGACGATTTTATTTTCCGCTTTGTAAAAAAGAAAAAGGGTATAGGGAACGTATCGGACGACGAGCTTAACAGCACGCTCGTGATGCTCGTGTACCTATGCAAGTGCTTCGAGAAAGATATCCCCAATGACTTTACGTTATGCACGCTTATGGAAGACTATGTGATGTCAAGGATTGAGCTGTGCGGCGAGGGGGTAAACAGCGCCCTGCATTCCGACGCCCTTAACAAGGTCGCAAGGATCATAATTAAAAAGTATTGTGAGGGCTATTCTGTTGACGGGATAAACAACGGGGAGTTTTTGCGCGAGCTGGGCGATGACCATACCAGAAGGTTTTTTGTCCTATTCGATTTTATACCAATTGACATAGTTTCCCTTATAGAGTCAACGTCATACGACAAAGACATTTTAATGAACATCGTAAAAGGCTATATCTGCTATAAAGAGATAGACGGCAATGAAAAAATAGACGGCATAGACGTGCGCGACCTCCGTGAGTACATTGTGTACGGGGCCCTTTACTATAAGCTCGCCCAGGCATACGGCGAGGTACGCGACTATTATTTCAAGAACAATAAAGAGACGCTGCTGCTTGAGATTGAAAACGTAAAAAAAGGCATAGCCGAAATAGAATTAAAATACAAGAATTTAAACGGCGCCAAGAAGGACACGGAAGCTAGGCTTATTGAGGCGGAGCGCGTAAACAAGAGGCTCCGCAAAGAGGTAATGGAGCTTAAAAGGAACCAGACGGACTTGGCCGGCCTCCGGAAGCTCGCCTTCTCATTGAAGTCAGACGAAATAGTCGAGCCGAACGAACCTGTGCGCTTTGATTCCCTCAAAGGCGTCAAGGCCGTCATAGTTGGCGGCCAGGATAGCTGGCAAGCGAAGATGAAAGAGCATCTGCCGGACTGCGTATTTATCGGGATAGGCGCGGAAAAATTTGACGTGCGGCTGCTTAGCGGCTGCCGGGACATATTTTTAAACACCAGGCACATGACCCATAAATTATACTATAGGGTCATCGAGAACCTGGACAAGGGCGCCCGCGTACATTATTTCAGCCGGGACAATATTCATTTGTGTTTGATAGATATAGCGAACTCAAAAAGCTAGTATGAGTTTGCTTCCGTTAAATTTTTATGATATCCTAGTGAAGGAGGCCGTTTATGAGAGATTATAAAGACTATAAATACACTTGGGATCCTGATAAAAATAGGAAAAATATTGATAGACATAGAGTCTCATTCTCAGAAGCAAAGACTGCGTTCTTCGACAAAAATGTTGTTACAATTAAAGATTTAACGCATTCAACACATGATGAAGATAGATTGTTAATAATTGGCAACAGCAGGAAATCTCAAATTTTGTTAGTTTGCTTTTGTATTAGATATGAAGATACAATAAGAATATTTTCCGCAAGGGTAGCAGGGCCGGATTGGGTACAAGTATATGAGAACGGAGGTCTTGATCTATATGAGTAATTCACAATTAGATTATCAAAGGAAATATATTACAAAAGAAGAGGTCAAGCATTTTGGGGACGAAAAAATATTTGCAGTAACCAGATACTATGATTTAACAAAAGAAACTGAAGAAGACGAGCTTCGGGATATTATTGAATATGATGTTGATGTTATAAGGGAACTGCTCTTTAATAAATTCAAAGACATACCGCGTGGGGAGCAATATAATAAAAAGATGAACGAAATTTTTAACTATCTAAAAATATGTTGATTCGTGAATTAACCGAGGAAGATTTTGCCCGCGGGGTTAAAAACCCATATTTTGATAAGCTTATGACAAAAATAGAAATAGCCTTAAGAAATGAAGACTACGCTACATTTTGCGAAACAGCGGAAATTAACGGCGTCCCGGTAGATATCGTTATACGCAACTGTTTGGCTGATTTGGCAAAAAAGTTTCGGGAAAATGAGTAAAATTATAAAAAGATGAACCGCCCTCTTTTGTATAAAGCGGGCGGTTTTTTATTTAAATTTTTCCGAAAAAAGGCGGCAAAGCCGCCGACTTCGTGAACCAAAAAAAAATAAAAGGGGATGTTTGACATGTTTACAGGTTACGTATTTTCAAATGGGAAGCTTATGCAAAAGAAATGCTATGACTTAAACAACCGCGAGGATCTGTTTTATTATCGCGGCAACATTTCCGTCAATGGCGCAGACCACAAGAACATGTTTGTGATAGTCAACCGCAAGAACGGCTTGCCTGTTTCCTATGGCGCCAAGTTGGAGGACGCCAGGAAGGCCCTTAAAAAGAAAGTCACATCCGACGAGTCCGTGGCCCGCTATGAGTTCTTTAAGGCCATCTACGGCGCCGCAAAAGTGTTTGTCAACGTCGGTGTCTCCACGCCCAAGGGCAACAGCGTTGCTTTGGTGGAAATCAACGCCAAGGACATTAAATTCGACCCCCAAAAATACCTTGACGAAATGTTTAACGACCTGCTCATAGCCAACAAGAAGAATAATAAGGTTGTCGGGATATCCGGATATTCGGCCTATAAGTCCCAAACCGACGCCGCAAGTAAAGCCAACCCTCTTTACACAAAGAAATTTACAAAAGAAAACTGTTTTAAAATAGAGAACCTTTATTTTGGGTACCAGACAAAAAGGGCGGCGTAATGCCGCCCGCCTGTACATATTTTAATTTATTGGACAACGTTTATATGTTATACTCAATAATAAAACGAGGGGTTTAAATGAATGAGCAATTATACAATGACTTACATAACGCAGCTTACGAAACAGAAGAAATTATAGAAGGTACGCCTATGACATTTAAGGTCGTGGATTTGCCCGTTATAGATTCGTTGCTTAGTAAACATAATTTTTTAAAGTTGGGCGATTTATTAAATATCATATCGTCGTCACAGATGGTAGCGTTAAAATCAGGGACTACGCTGTTTAGATACGATTTTATAGGTACGGCCGGGGATGCATTAAATTGGGGCATACAGGACTCGTTCAAAAATATCAGCGACAAGCCGTTTGATATGAGTGTCGCAAGGATTGATGTACAGAAGGGGTTACACGTATTTACGGACATGAACGGAAAAGAAATCGATGTACCTACAATTGCTATACTATTGCACTAAGCGGGGAGGGGCGGGATGTCTACGCCGCAAAAAATACCCAAATGCGGGGTAAATTACGGATATTGATTGACAAATGAATATGGAGGGATTTTTTTGAGTGATAGATTATGGCTTGATTTGGATAATGAATCTTACGAGGTTGAACATCCTGTAGACGGGAAACCTACCATGGTGGTTGATTTGGACGATATCAAAGCAATCGTGAAGAAACATGATTATTTAAAACTAGGCGACGCGCTTAAATCTGTCGCGCCGTACCAGCCTGTTGTTATAAAAGCGGCTACCACAATCAACGAATATGATTTTTTGGGGACGGCGCAATATGCGATAGATGGAGCCCTTTATGAATCGTTAAAAAATGTGACTGATGATCCTTTTGAAATGAATGTCGCCAGGATGGAAGCGCGGACGGGATATTTTCTATTTGAGGAAAAAGAATTAGACAAGCCGGTTATTTATATCATTGTAAATTAAGGAGGGAGTTATTTGAAAAAAGTTAGCAGAATAAAAGACCTACTGTTTAAAAAGGCTTTCTGTACTGACGGGGTTACAGATCCTTTAATCGGCCTTGCAAAGGATATGCTGGATATTAATATAGCCGAACTTAATTTCAAACAGCCGTATTCTATAAGCAATTACACGAAAATGATAAAAGAGAACGGGCTCCAGACGCTCCAGCAGACCATTAAGGACGTATCCGCCAATATTACGGTTTCTGATGAGGAAGCCAACCTGGTAAGCGAATTGCAAGTCCGCGGGACGAATTTTTTTGCAGAAAGGTCTTTATATTACCCAGCTATTACCTTTACTGAGAATTATCATCGGGAATATAAAAAGTATGGCGACCTTAAGCCGATTTATGGTATAAATATATTAGGGTTTTACATGTTTGCTGATGACGACGATGGTCTGCGGCAATTTGAATTTTGGGACCGCAGGCACAATAAGCCATTTCCTGTTGATTTTATTATCGCGTATTTTGAGTACACGAAACCTAATTTCTTTACAGAAAATCAAAGATATTGGCGGGATTATTTCCTGGACAGGGATCTACCTCCGGAGGCCCCCGACTATATCCAGAAAGCCGCTGAAATTGCTGATTATGCCAATATGAACGAGGAGGAGAGAACCGTGCTGGATTTATTAGAGAAAGCGGAAGCTGATAGATTGGCAGAACTTGAGTATGCGGAAGATAAGGGTGTAGAAAAGGGCTTGGAAATGGGCTTGGAAAAAGGTATACGCGTAATGGTCCGTTTAGGCATGTCGGATATTGAAATTGCAAATCAAATGGAGATTCCGGAAGAAAAAGTTAAAGAAATTAAAAATAAGTTTATTATACTTGAAAGAACGGCTGGCGTGTGAAGCATATGTAATATATAGATTGAGGGTTTCGCCTCAATCTTTTTTTATTTGGCAGACGCGGTAAAACCGCGTAGTTTTCGCATCTATTTTAGAGGGGGGTGTTTCATATGTATGGCGGTTACAACAGAGGTATTACGGGCTGTGATGGTGAATGCGGCTTGTGCAATAACAACGGTTGCCCGCAGCATCGGGACTATATTGACGATGTTAATGATATGACCGATATGTGCGGTTATATAGATAGCGGTACAGATGATATTGCTACGGGGATGTGCAACAACCCGCAGTGCAGCGACCGCGGGTTCTGTATCCTGTCCATATACTCAGAAGGCGGGCTTATTCCGGAAGATCCCGCCCCGTCATTTATAATGCATTTTATCGACGGTACAAGGCCAAACCAGGATGCCGTGTAATGTTTGCTGCCAACAAATAATATCAGCCAAATGGCTTAGAAAGGGGAAGCATAGTGAAAGTTGAATATGTTGAGGATCTACAGGAAGACATTTTTAACGAAAAAATAATAATTAATTATCTTCCAAAATGCCCATCATGCAAAAACTACCCCACATATAACGAACCGAGATGCCCGTTCTGCGGCATCCGTTTGGAATATGATTTTGACGAAGTGAAAACGGTATGAGATTTACCGTATATAATGTTGACAAGGACGAGAAATACCTTTTTATTGCCGACGGCCCAAAAAATGCGTTGGAAAAGATGGCATATATGCTTAACGTGCTAAATCAGGACTTGGAATTTACCCTGAAAGAGACCGGCAAAGGCTTCCTCCTCCAACATAGGTTGGGGGAGTTCTGGGTCAGGAAGGTTGAACTTAATGGCAAAAAAGAAACCAAACCCGTTAGCTGAATTTGACAATCTATGCGTTAATCTACAGCGCGAATGGGATCATTGGTACGATATTTATAACAATGGCTGCTCTGACCCTTCTTGGGAAGACGGCTGCAATTTGAACTTGGTCAATAACCATATTATTTATGACCGAAGAGAAATAACCAGGCTTAGCAATGAACACGGTTTTGACCTCACAGATATTTTTTACCTTTCCCCTCCGGGGGCAGTGGATAATAAATACATGGCCAAGCCCGACGAGATAAGGGAACAGGCGCGCAAATCATACGAGATATATTTGGCCGACGAAAACTATCAGTACATGCTTAAAAATATATCTAAAGTAGATAAAAAATCTGCCGAAAAACTATGCCTGAGTAATATTTTAGGCTATGTTAACGGCATAAAATTAGCCATTGAAAAAGACGCCCTTGTGGAAATGCGGAGGCACCGGGACCCGGGCGGCTATTTGCGCTCATTCAAATCCGGCGCCGAGTCAATAAAAGAATATTTTGAGGGCATAGGCAAAGGATTGGCCGGGCCGGAAATCAAAAAAGAAACTGAAATCAGTTTTAACGATAAATTCTACAAACTCATTATGAATGTAGAGACTAAAAAACCAGAGTTCGTAGAAGCGCTAGGCTTCTTGTGGGAATACAACGGGTTTGCTTTTTATATTACGCATGAGGCTGATCAGTATGTTGTCACGGAAGGCAGGACGGGCCTTAAGGTCACTGAGCGCAGGACTCTTAAGAGCGCCCAGTCCGCCGCAAAAAACTTAACTAATAATAAATGCCGAGGGAAAGCTTTATACCCGCCTTTTGCCGAAAGGCTGGAGGACTGCGTTAAACAATACGGGGAAAGCCCAACCGCAAGAAAAAAAGATAAGGAGGCGGTTTAGCGGTCGCCTTTCCACCGATTGCATAGAAACCCGTATTTTGCTATAATATAGCCGAGAGTCAGTTTTAAAACATAATCAGAAAGTAGTGCTGCTTAATGGCAATGTATCCGTTTTCATTACTTGAAGATGGCACACAGGTTACACATTCACATTTAATAGAAAAAGAAGGGCAAAAGATAGTAGAAGTTCACTTTGAACGACCGACAGAGGATGGTTTTGACTCAATAAGGTGCAGTTTGCCATCGTATGAGTGGACAGTATGGGAAGGCGGCTTTACTGACGAAGAATTAGAGATATTTGATCATATGGTAAGGGACGGCGCCCATATATTTTATGAGCTTGCAGAATCAGGGGGGGCCAGTTTTGCCGACGCTGTTTAAATTTGGAAAATATCGGATATTTTTCTGGTCAAACGAGGACGGCGAGCCAATTCATGTCCATATATGCGAAGGCATACCAACCGAAAATACTGCGAAAATATGGCTCACCAGCAAGGGCGGTTTTATATTAGCGCATAATAACGGCAAGATACCTAAGAGCGATCTAAACGCTATGATTAAAATGTTGCCGGTTTTCTATTTTTTAATAGTCAGCAAATGGAAGGCATTTTACAAGACTGATCAAATAAAATTTTATTGTTAATAAGGAACGATGCCCCGTGATATCTATCGGGGCATTTTTATTCGGACAATCGTTCAGAAAGGCGGCAAAGCCGCTTGGTCTATGAAAACTAAATTTGACAAAGGGGTTGTTCAAATGTCTAACCAGAAATTTAATACCGTTTGTGTCACAGGCCATCGGCCGAAAGATCTGTTCGGCTATGACTGGGACAAATATTCCGCGGTAATCGAGAAAGTCACAGCCACCGTTACCCGCCTGCATAAGAAGTACGGCGTAACCAAATATATCTCCGGTGGCGCGCAGGGGGTAGACCAGTTGTTTTTCTGGGTGGTCGAGAAGTACCGCGAAGCCAATCGGCCTAACGGAAATCACGGCGAAATAGAAAACTGGCTGTATACGCCGTGCCAGAACCAGGCCAAGTATTGGAAAGACGAAGGCCCGTTTTCCAAGAAAGAGTTCGGCAGGATCGTTAAGCGGGCGAAGAAGAACAAGACGTACAAGCTATGCGCGGACAAGCCGTATAACGCGCAGCTTATGTATGACCGGAACACCGCCATGGTTAAAGACTCCGATATCGTCCTTGGGATATATAAAGGCGACATAGCGGATATCAAGGGCAGCGAGAAGAAGAACGGCGGCACGCTTCATTGCCTGCGGCACGCATATTCCAAAGGCAAGCCGATCATTATTATCAATCCGGTTACGCTGAAGCTTTCTACGCTTAATTTCAAGAAGGAAGCCGTTAAGTCCCCCGCTGCGTAAGCGGGGGCTAATGTTAGTGGCATGGCAACGATTCGTGTAAAAAACAGCCATAAGCGATCCGGCAGCAAATAGCAGAAACTATACGCTAAGGGAATAAAAGACGTTAAGGCCGAATTTTTTATACGCTAAGACCGTTTTTTTAAGGGATGGGATTTATATGAATCATTACGATAAGATCCAGTATGATATCAGTTTAGGCAGGGCCTATGATTTGTACCGGTTAGACTGGTGTAAAGAAAGAGGCTATGACATTAAGGATTACGACGATGAACACGGTTTTAACGGCGAGTCTTTTGTATGTAAAGCTGAATTTGAAACAAACGAGTTCTTTGATAAAGAATATATAAAGTATCTTTTTGACAAAGAAAATTTTAAGATCTATTTAATGTTATTAGATAAAATTGGCATTAAGGGATAAATTTCAGGAGGTATTAAAGCACATGCGTAAATTCGAGGACGTGATTAAATCACCGCGGCTATCGATCACGACTGTTCAGGACAACAGCATAAGGGGGCTTAGCGCATTCTTATCCCATCCTGCATATAAATCAAACGATATAGCTATTATAGCTGGCTGGGACGAACAGGCCATAGACGGCAAAAAGCTTGAGCATGTTAGCGTGTCGCTTAGGCGGCGCTGCCCTACTTGGGAAGAGATGTGCATTGTCAAGGATATATTCTGGGCTGATAACGAATGCGTCATCCAGTTCCACCCGCCAAAACACAAATATACAAACATGCATCCATACTGTTTGCACATGTGGCGGAAACCTGGCTGGGAACCGGAAATGGATTGGGATTAAACTATAAAGGGGGAAATGTATGAACGACGTTATGTCCCAGGACGGCAAGACTATCCGTAATGCAAAAATTGGCGATATTGTTGGCGTCATGCTTGAATCCGGCAAAATGGACGCTAAAATATATGAAGTCATCGGGGAGAGCAAAGGGTATTCCGTATTGAGCCGCGTGCTTAAGCAGCCCGGCTACCCTAACGCTGGCTATAAGTCCGAGTACCGTGCCAAAGGAATTTACCTTGTCCTTTTAGACGAAGGCAAAGGTCGGGTGCGTAAAGTTTCCCAATGTATTGATCAAAACAATGCGGTAAACAAATCAGCCGAATTAGAGTCGCTAAAAATAAAATATTTCTCGAACTTTATGACGGGCGAAATAGAGATGGATTTTAAAAAGCGTTTTGTTATTTTAGACCACTGCCTGTCGCCCGAAAACATATCCCATGATGGGGAGCTTTCCCGCGTCGAAGTCATGAAGAAGCATAGGGAGCTTCAAATGCTATGGCGTGAGACCGAGCGGGAGTTCGGCCAAAAGGTCAATGCTACCGACGTATATAAATGGGCTGAAGCTGAAATGGAGGAAAGGCGTGAAAAGAGAAGGGAAGTATAAAAAATATTATTGGTACCTTTATCCCGATTTTGGTTATTATATATGTTCCGTCTGGATAGATGGGAAAGAAAATAAGATATATGGCGATACCCTCAAAGAAATGAAAAATAAAGTGGATAAATTCATTACAGATAATAATTTGTTATAATAAAATTTATATTATAACAAATTGGGTGAAATAAATGGGCAAACTTATTGATTTAATAGGAAAAAGATTTGGGCTTCTAACTGTCATAAGCAGGGCGGAGAATTATATTAAGCCAAGCGGCCAAGTTGTCGCCAAATGGAACTGTATTTGTGACTGCGGTGGTTCAGTGACAGCAAGAAGTCAAGAATTACGTAAAGGTGACACCAAATCATGCGGCTGTTTAAAAAATATGAATTTGACAGGCCAGATTTTTGGGAAATTAAAAGTAGTAGATCGAGCTGAAGATTATATTTGTTCAAATGGAAATAGAATAAGCATGTGGAATTGTATATGTGATTGCGAAAAAGCTACTATTAAAGCTATATTGCAGTCTAGTTTAATATCAGGCCATACACGCTCATGTGGCTGCTTGAAAAAGGAATATGCCGAAAATTTAAGGGGCGAACGCAACAAATATGATTTAACAGGCGAATTTGGCATTGGGTATACGCATGAAGGGATTGAATTTTGGTTTGACAAAGAGGATTACGACATTATAAGCAACCATTGCTGGCACGTAAATGAAAAAGGTTATTTGGTGGCAGGTTTTAATGATAAAAATATACGAATGCATAGGTTAGTAATGAAACCAGCAGACGATGCGCATGTTGATCATAAGGATCATAATACTTTGGATAACCGGAAAACAAATTTGCGTATAGCAACGCCACAACAAAATAGTTTTAACACACAATCTGTAAAAAGAAATACCTCCGGAACTATTGGAGTTTATTGGGATAAAAGCAAAAATAAATGGTTGGCTTCGATAAGATTTAATGACCGTCAAATTTATTTAGGGCGTTTTAAAGATAAAGACGACGCTATAAAAGCTAGAAAAGAAGCCGAAGAAAAGTATTTTGGTGAATGGAGTTACGAAAATTCAATCAAAAATAAATAAGGGGGCTGTTATGATAGAGCCATATGACCCGACGGATTATAACGACATACGCAACCGCTTCGACCCCAGTGCCCACATAGGGATATTGTGGCATGTTTCTGACGTTCAGGAAGTCCGCCCCGATTTAGATGACGACAAAGCCATGGAGGTATTAAAGAAGGCAGAACGGCACCATGATTGTAATATCGGGATTACATGGGACATCCTTAAATTTTGGGCAAATGATTTATTCCCGAAAGGCAATGCGGATGAATGAGATTAGGGGCAACATCTTTAAATACATAGGAAAAGCCGACGCCGTTTGTGTGACTACGAACGGCGTTTTAAAAAAGGGCGAGGACGGTTGTCCTAGCCTTGTAATGGGTAAAGGCATAGCCCTGGCGTTCGCTAAGAGATACCCCAGGCTCCCGTCCATATTGGGCGGCCATGTCAACCGATTCGGAAACCGGGCATTCCGGGTCAGGGAAGAAAATATAGACATAGTCTCATTCCCGACTAAGCATAATTGGCGCGACAATTCAGACATATCGCTTATTAAAAAGTCAGCCAAAGAAATAGTGGAGATGGCCGATAAGTTTAATTGGAATAGAATAATCCTCCCGCGGCCCGGGTGCAGCAACGGGCAATTGGACTGGAAGGACGTTAAAAAAGAAATTGAAGGGATTTTAGACGACCGGTTTTATGTAATAACAAAATTTTAACCTAAAAGGGGTGTTACCACGATGGATAAGGTAATTGGCAGCAATGCCTTTTTTTTTTATGTGGTTTGTAATAGTTTTATTGCTCGTCAGCCCGTTCCTGGCAATAGGTTTCCTTATTGTCAGGTTTTTTATGTCTTTATTTAAATAGGGGGGGCATTAATGAAACTCACATCATTATTATATGACGCGTCCCGCAAGATTGGGAAACTAGCCAGTGCCTTATATGACGTAGAGGTGCTGGCTTCCGGCGATCCAAAGAGAATCGTTAAACGGGCGGCAAAAAAGGGCATCCGGAAAAAAGTATATAAAGGTTTAAACAAAGCGCTCAGAAAGTGGTGAGATAAATAACGCTCCGGGAAACAAAAGAAAAATTAAAAACCTGCCTGTTAAACAAAGGGTTCGTCATACATGAATACGACGCCTACTCGACGAATTCCTTATACATTAAAATCGACTACGGCGCCTGCAACACTATCCGAATATCCGACCATTCCGGCAAAGGCCATTTAAAGTATATGTATAATGTGCTGCCTTACGTAAAAGAACGGTATCGCGTTAAACGCGATAATTATACGATGTATTTTTACCCGATGACGGAGGAAGGGCTTTCAAGGCTCTTAAGCGATATATATCGCCGCCGCCAGCAGCGTTTTTTTAACAGAAAAATATACAGCAAGCTCCTTGCCGACTACAAAGAGGCCGGCCGCTATGCCAAAGGCTTCTGGACGCAGGCTGTTTGTACCATGCCAAGCGACGAGTCCAAAAAGAAAGCGTGGGATAAATTAATGTGCATCAAAGGGAAGACCCTTGAATGCTCTTCAGCCGGCGATAAACGCTTCTCGGCCCTCTACGCAAAGGTAAAGGTATTTGGTATTGAAGACACCATAGAGGGCCACTATCAGGGCTGTAAGAGGCTACAGGACGGTTCACGCACTCATAAGGGGCAACGCCCCTATTCACTTGACATCTACGGCATACAGCTCGATATAAAGTACCTTACGGCCTACTACAAGCTTCTCTGGTACAAGTACCTCTGCCAGCATAAGGAGCTTGTGGAGTATGCGTGCGCCTTTGACAACTTTACCGATAAATTCAGGGGCAAGAATACCGTCAATTGCCAGGCCGACGTGATAAAGCAGTTCGTCAAGCAAGGTCTCAAGTCTATTGTAAATGAGCGCGATGTCGTTGACTTGCTAAAAATATTAGCAAAAAAGAAGGAGGAAGAATCAATTTATGAAGAAGTTTAGGATCCCGGTAAGCTGGTCCGCCACAGCTACCTTAATTGTAGAGGCGGAATATTTGGAAGCCGCTGTCTCGCACGCCAAAGAATCACCGCTGCCGGACGAATACGAATACGTAGACGGCTCCTTTAAGGTCGATTCATATTTGATAGACGAGTTCCCGGATGACTACGGAGAGATGAAAACAGGCGAAGCAAACAGGGTATGCCGCCGCTGCAAGTCGCCCGTCCATTATTCGGATAACCCTGAATATAAATATCAATGTTTTCAATGTGATGAAGACCTCTATGAATTTGAGACGGATCTTAAGGAGGATGGTTCAAATCAACCCGTATCATAAATTCCAACAAGCGCCCATGCAATGCCTCTATTTAACATGGGGCGAAATCTCTGCGGTCATGTCGGACGAGCTGACAAAACTTCTGTCGCGCCGGATTGAAGCCGATGCGGCAAGGGAATATCTGCAATGCTGGGTCCTACAATTATTCATGAACCCATTGACCCCTGACGAGCTTGAAAAAGTATTTGATTATGCCGGCGCCGACGAATGGGATCGCGAGCAAAACTATTATGAGGACGGTAAAGTCATGGAGCTGTGCGAGGCCCTTTGCGGGAAGATAATCAATAAGCATTTGCCTTTTAAGTTGGCCGATAAATGCCAGGACGAAAAAGGTGTATGGTTTATAAGCTATGTCGGGGCAATAGACAGGATACAGATCCCTATCCCTGGCGGGGTATCGCTTTGCGCCGAATTATTCATCGACACGGAATACCCCGGCATTAACTTGTTTTTACGGAAACCAGGCGAAATAGACAAAGCATTATGTTTTGCCGAACATAACCCTTCGAAACCTCCGGGCAAAGAGGTTTGTATCGGGGTTTACGCGGAAAATATGGACGATCCGGTTTATTATGAAAGCTATAACGATCCGCAGCAGGAGAGCCCAAACAATTAATTAGGAGGTCTGAATAGCTTATGCTTAAAGAAATGTTTGACGGAAAGATAATCCCGAGCGAACGCCGTAACCCAAACGCGGCCAAGCAGCTAGAAATATCGCGCAAAATTACCGCGATGGAAAACGGTCTGGCCGAAAAGCTCCCCCCGGAAGATTGTGAGCGGCTGAAAGAACTTTCCGCCTTATACTCGGAGCTTTATAAATTTGAAGAAAGCGATACTTTCGCTTATGGATTTTCTGTCGGGCTTTTTTTAATGCAGGACGCCTTGAATATACTGAAAACAATGCTTCCGGACGATAATGCAGGCTAAATCTCCAATACTGGCGGCAAAGCCGCCTGATTGACGAAATTTTATAAAAAAAAGGAGATGTTTTTAATGGCTAAAAAAAAAACAGCAGAAGTAGAACAAATTTTTGGTGAAGAGATAGTTTTCACGGAAGACGAGCTGGACTTAATAAACAGCGTCGAGCCTTTTGAGGATTTCATACCAGACAAAATCAACGGCGTTGTCTCCGGCTTCCTGATTAAGCATGAAAAAGGTAACATAGACAATTTCCTTGTCAACACGGCCGGCGTAGCTTCAGACGTTGTATGCGGCGCCATCAATATCGTCGAAGGCGTGTCGTGCGAAGCAATAGACATCACGGCGAACATAGCAAAGCGCGGCGTAGGCCTCGGCGCGGGGCTGTCCCGCAGCATTGTTAAGACGTTTACCTTTGGGTATTCAAAGAACAAGAGGAAACACGCAAACATTATTGTTACAGAGGATGAGTAATTTTGAAGAAAGTTGAGATATTTTCTACATTTTGCGAGAACACAGAGAATTATAAAAATAGTATAGCCGTTGCCTCACGGCTGCTTTGCGAAGGTAAACAAAAAGACATCCTATGCCGTTACAGGCAGACGACGCCAGAGAGGGCCGGCATGATATCCGTCATAAAGGCCCTCAAGGCCCTCGGCAGGAAGGCCGACATAACTGTCTATACGGACAGCAAATTCATTGTTGACGCTATCAAGAAGGACTGGATGTGCGACTGGGTAGAGAAAAACGACAGGAAAAGGGCTAACTTTGACCTATGGAAAGTAATTTATAAGCTGACCGAAGAATACAAAATTGAATTCGAATGGGCGAAGCCCTCTTATGGGAACATAGCGGATTTAAAAGCCGCCGCCTTGAATGTTTTCGATAACATACCGATAAAAAAAGATACCGTTTACGAAAATTCAGGGGTTTAAACGGGAGGCATCGATGGCAAACATCAGCGACGCGAACGGGCTTTTTACCCTTTGGGGCAAATGGCCCGAAGAAATGATAAAAGAAATAGAGGCATTGTTCCAGGAAGCCTCAAGTTGGTGGTATTCCACAGAATTAAGTGAATTTACAGTCAATGGCGGCGATTGTTTGTTTTTTGAAGAGGACGGGGGCTGTTATTCCGCGTATTTTTATGGCTCAGGCAGGTGGGCATATAATAACAATCTAAAATATTTTGGCGAGATGTTTAAAGAATCCGGCAAACAAGATATTAAGGATATCTATGCGTCGTTATGCAAGGGCATGAAAGAAAGCGGCGCGTATATTGCCGTCGCCTATACCGATAAGGAAGGCGCCTGCCAATTATTATATTCAGCCGAAGGGGAACTAAGGTCTAATGGCGAAGACTTGGTTTATACTGAAACATTACACCAGGATTTTGAGTATACCGAAGAAAATATATTGTCGCTTGGTTATGAGCCTGACGAATATGACGACGAAATTTTAGAAGAAACAGATTAATATTTGCCGTGTCTTCAAAGTGTGAGTAAAGACAGAAAAGCCGGATAAGCATTCGCACCCCATTAAACGATAACGATAGCTCGGCCCGGCGCCATGCCCGCATATAGAAATTGTGCGGGCATTTTTACTTTCTAAGAATGGCGGTCGCACCGCTCGCAGCGGCAAAGCCGCCTTATTAGCGAAATTATTATAAAAAAGGAGATGTTTTTTAATGAAAACAAATTTTAACCGTTCCATCGGCAGGATCATCCATTTGGCGGAAGAGATCCGTTATTTTGAAAGCAAGAACAGCAAGGACAAAATCGCGTCCCTTTACGGCCGTGTAGCAATCCCGCAGCCTGTGCGCGTAGAAGTCGAGGGCAAGAAGGTATTCAAGGATACCATTATGGACTTCCAAATTATAGGGCAGCAAGCCGAATTCATGGACAAGTACCTGCGCTGCTACCACGACGGCAGTGAAGAGGGCAAGAAAAAAGGCGGCTTAAAGGCCCGCAGGATCTCTTTCACCTGGTACCCGGAACAATACATTGGATATGTGACAAACGAAGAAGCCGGCGAGATAGAGCTTAGTGACGGCGAGACGGTCACGTTTGAACCCGGCGAAGTGAAGATAAAAGCTGTCAAGACCCGTGTCAGGATAGTCGCAGTAGACGTAAACGACGACATCTGGGTCAACGTAGACAATACCGCCAGTACAGAGGAAGCTGCCCCTAAGGCCAAGAATTCCAGATCTGTAAAGGCTGCCTCGAAAAATGGCAAGAAAGCTGAAATAGAGGCCGAATCCGATGACGACAGCTATGAAGAAATCATTGGCTCATTGGATGATGAGGACGATATGCCGTTCTAATCTATATAATTGGTGAGGGAAATAATCACTCCCAAAAAAAAATTAAGCGCGGGAATTTTTTACCCGCGCTTAATTTTTTTTCATTTGTTAACTGCCTCCTAAGCATCTTCCGGGAAGGGCGTGGGAAACGCTATTTTAACCCTCTGGCCGCTTGAAAGGAACATCAGCGATATAATCATAATCATCAGGGTAAAGATTAGGGCAAAAATTGAAGCTATTAAGCGCGTCATAAGGCATCTGCGTAATACTCGTCGAAGCCTTCGAGTTTTAGCTGCCCCTCCATCTGTGCTTTAATTTTCCTGAGGCTCTTTAGTTTTTTCTGGGCTTTTATAATCCTATCTTCTTCGGCTTTTATTAGGAGGTTAAGTGCGAGGCTGTTGGTCGTGCTTGTAAGGTCCACATAGAATATTTCGTCGCCGGCCCTTATGCTGCGTATAACCCGTTCCCCATCATCCATAACGCGCCCGAAGATAAGGCGCACCTGCTGCTTCCTGTCTCGGTATTGAACGATTTCGATATCTTCGTCTTCAAAAATCCCCATTTGTATGCCGATCTCAACGGCTTCTTCAATTGTTACGCGGCCCCTGGCGCGGCACCTCATTATAAATTGTTGATTCAAAGGGTTTATTCTATTACCCCCCTTAAATTATGTATGTTTTTTGTTTATAATAGTATAGCATAATTATCTAATCGGCGGGATATTTTTTTTATTTCCCCTGCGGGGCGAGCGAGGACGATTGCCCTGCCTGCGGGGCAAAACCCATTATAAGTACGTAATTTACCTATATGCAATGGGTTTATTTTATATTATAATTATTTTTAAGGGAGGGGTTTATTATTTTAATAAAAACATCTTATAGATCCGATTACACATATACGATTGAACGCGGGATTCTTTGCATCGTGGATCAGGACAAAGGCGGAAACTCCGTAACTAACGATATAAGGAACGTCTTGAACGATATATATAACCTTGAGGGAGAGTTCCTGTTAAATATGCCTGTGATATACCGCGACAGCGACGGCATATGGGATGCGGTTAACGGGTGGCCCGGCCAACTGGAATTTTTGCCGCTGCGGGAATTTGACCAAGAGAAGGCCATATATAAGTATTTAAACTATCTACATAATAATGGGAAGTTAGGAAGCGGTTAATTTGACTGAACTTACAAAAGAAGAGAGTTACCAAAGGGAAATAGAGCGCCTCGATAACGTGGCGCGGCACATAGCCGGCACGTTTATACAGTCCGGCGTCATCCTTGAAGAGATAAACTATATCGGCGCCGCCCTTTGCAGTCAGTATATGGCACAGGTTATAAGATCCATGGAGGAGGCCGGGTCTGATGGGTACCCGGAAGAGCTTGCGCGGAAGTCCAGCGATCTGCATGACGCGCTTGCGCTGCGGGCTACCGAGATGGGTTTTACAAACGCGGAATTCGATTATTTTATAACCAACTCCAATTTGATGAACGCCACCATTACGGTAAAGGCCATCATGACCGACAAGAGGGTATTCCAGGATCTTGGGGCCGTAAACCACTATTGGGCCGGGCTGCTTACCCATAACCCGCTCATGAAATATTTATTTGACTTGAAAGAAGAAATGTTACAAGGGAAATGATTACATACTAAGGAAGATACTAAGTGTTAGATGTAATCCGGAGGGCAAATGATTAAAGTCTATACGTATCGCCTTGGCAGTGTCATAATTCTTGACAAGCGCAAGGATTACATGTACATTGCCCATCCGATTAATATTATAAAGAAAACCGAAAATGGGTTTACTAAAAAGCAGATAACGCAAGATGTCATTGATCAGCATATCCAAAACCAGGCGTTAATTATAAGCCCCTATATAATAAAGGAGTACGCGCCGAAAGGTACCCCCCGGCCACGGGACGCATATATTAACAGGCGCTTCGTAGGCAGGTTCTCCGACTATGAGGACCTAAAGCAATGCGTGGCGCGCATAATGGACGCCGCAGCAATAATCCGCAATAAATATACTTTCGACAACTTTTACGTTTCATTATGGGATGCCGCCATATCAGTACGCCGGCGGGAAACCGAGGATATTTTTAACTTTTATGGCCGCAGGTCGGAAAGCGAACTCGCGTTATGGCAAAGCCTTATGGGTAAAGTAGAATTTGACTTCCTTCCGTGCCCATCTTGTTTTTGCGTTATGCATAAGAGGCCCGAATTGCAAGAACATCAGGGGAAGTTTTCGTACTTATGCCCGTATTGTTTTACGTGCCGCGGGGAGTGGGTAGAAACAGCCGAGGAAGCTAAAATCGCTTGGAACGATATGGAAAGATAAAAAAGGAAGATAAATTTATGTTAAATTATTGCTGTCGATGTGGATGTTGCTGCAATAATTCTTCAATAATGATTCCAAAATATAAGAATTCGGATTTGTCTCCTGACTTTTTAGATTATCTTGAAATGACATTTGGATTTAATTATCTTTGCGATTATATCGATGAAAACTCAGAACAACTTGAAGGTAGATGTAAATGGCTTAAAGATAATGATGATGGAACTACTATCTGTATTGCGTATAATAGGCGTAATATAGAATGTAGGGATTATCCAGGACTTTCTGAGTGTTTAGCAAGTAAAACAGACTTGAGAAGCTAAGAAATAAATAGAAAGCAAGCTTTTCTTCACGATCTGACTAAATTTATCCAATGGAGATTATTTTATGAACACATATTTTTTTGTAATGAAACAGGTACATCATAGGACAGAAGAGCCTATGGCGAATGTCGTCGGCGTCGTGACGGCCATGGATGAAAAAGGCGCGGAAAACAAAGCATTGGAGCTTGCGGGAAACGATTGCCGGGCTTTATTGTCCGTTGAAGAAATTGACATTGAAACGGGTTATTCCTTTACGGTGTACAAATCACAAATCTGACATAAAGAGTTGATTGACATGATTCTCGTAGATCAGGTTTCAAAAAGTTATTTAAAACTGTCTTTTAAATACTGCCAGACATACGTAACCCTTATGAAAAACATAAGGAAGCATGTGCCGGGCATGGAATATGACGGCGACCGGAGGCTATGGTACTTCCCGAAAGACGACATAGACATACTTGAGGATATGGCTGGGGAGCGCCTTATTTGGTTGACTCCGAAATGGAAGCTGTTTGGTCTACCAAAACCTGACTACACCCAACTATATAACATCCCGTCTTATGTGCTGCCCAAATTAAACAACCTTACGCTTTTTAAATATCAGGAATTTGGCTGTAATTGGATGATTGACCGCTTAGAAAAGTATAGTTTTGCGGTGAATTGTTTTGCGGTGGGGCTTGGTAAAAGTATTTGCAGCATTGTTACCCAGGAATGGATGAAGATCAATAAAGGCGTTAAAAAAACTATATTGGTGTGCCCAAAACTATTAAAATCGCAATGGGGCCAAGAGGTATATGAGATTTTTTCACCAAATGAAAAAATATTCTTAATAAAAAACGGCGTCGTAAAAAATAAGAGGCTGGAAATATACAAAGCGTTTGAACAAGCCGATTCAGGCACGCTTATCATTAATTTCCATCTATTCTTGTTCGACAAAGACATCCTCAAAAATATAAAGATTGATTATGCCGTCATTGACGAGGCTCAGGATATAGCCACAAGGGGCGGCAAAATAAATACCGCTGTAAAGGCAGTGATTAAAAACATCCCGTATCTTACGATACTTACGGCTACCCCGATTAAAAGCAAGCCCGATAACCTGTATGCCGTGTTCGGGTTAAAAGACGATGCCATATTGGGCAACTGGGGCGATTTCGCCAGCCATTACATTGACTATGAGCATACTAAGTTCGGCGTGCAGAAAGTTGGCTATAAGAACCTTACCGAACTGAAGGATGTCGTTGATGATTACGTGTTGCGGCTGACGGAACACGAGATTGATTTAGAGCTGCCGGATATAATTACTAAGATATACCGCATTGACCCCGATAAGGCACAGCAGTCTTTGCTGGGCGCCATAAACAATAATAAGGCGGAGGCCAGCCAGGCCTATGCTTCCGCAAAGTTTAACAACAAAATATCCGCGCAGGACAAAGAGAAATTATATGGGCGCGTCATGCTCCACTCTATGGCCGCGAGGGCCGTAGCCGATGACCCAAGGCTTCTGCCCATGAGCCGTTCGTCTTTCCTCAGGAGGCTGTATGCCGACGGCCTCCCGGCTAAATACCCTATGTCCCCGAAGACGGAGCTGTGCATTGAGCTTGTGCGGGAGATCATTGACAACAATAACAAAGTTATTATATTTACGGAGTTTGAGCGCCAAGTCAGGCTGCTCGCCAAGGATCTTAAGAAGGCGTTTAAAACCGAGCCCGTGCTTACCGTAACCGGCATGACAGATACGGAAGAAGATGTAATAACCATACAGCGGTTCAAAAAGGAACCGGACTGTAAAATCCTTATCGGCACGTCCGCGTTGCAGACAGGCCAAAATCTTCAGGCGGCCGGCTTTGTCATACATTTTGACCTGCCTCAGGCCCAGGACGGCATACAGCAGCGCCGCGGCCGTGCGCGCAGGGTAGGGTCAAAATTCAAAAAGATTAAGGAATATTTTTTGATTACAAAAGACTCCCCGGAAATTACTAAATTTGAACGACTTAAGATACAAAGCCATATGAGCAACAGTATTTTCAGCACGGATGAAGAACAGAGTAAAACACTTAGGAGGAAGTCGAACTAAGGGGTGGCAAAAAACATTATAGACGAAGATGATATAAATTATATAGAGGAACTATCGACATACGGCCGTTGCGCTACTAAAAACCCGTACCGGTTCATCCCAGACATAGATTGCAATACCGATGAGGAACTGTTAAATTGGCGGCACGCCATACAGGCATATAAAAAAGGGGTTTATGAGGCCCCTGAACACTATTTATATAAGGTCCTCGTCACGGATAGAATCACAAAAGCGGATATCGTAAATATGCTTGACGAAGCCGATGGCGCACTGTCTGCGTTTAACGCTGACGGTAAAACCGTCATCCACGGGCATTACGTTACATGGGGGCTCGGCATAAGCGCGTTGTCTGACAAGGTTAACGTATGGGATGAATACCCGGTTTATAAATGGCTCTTAGAATATGCGGAAGACAAAATATTATTTGACAATGAATTTTTATTTGAAATTAATAAATATAAAGGGGGCGCCGAACTATAGGGGTCAAGCTTAATCAAACAGTTTATTTAATAAAAGGGGGCAAGGATAATTTATACGAAAGCGAAATAATTAAAATAGGCCGGAAGTATTTTTACGCGAAAGATCCTGTTTCTATATGGAATTCCGAAGGGATAGCGTTTGACAAAGAAACATTGCAGGAAAAGGGTTATAATGACAGGGACGGGTATACCCTATGGCTTGACAAAGGGCTTTATGAAGCCGATATTGCCCGGCGCAGCCGGATTAAGAAGATCGAATGGGCCTTTAGTTGGAAATTTGATTTACAAAAGCTTTCCGACAGCGATTTAGCTGTATTAGAGGGCATTATAGAAAGGTTTGGTGAGGGGCATTAAAATATTGATCATCGAGCCGGGGAACAAGCCTTATGTGTCCGAAATATCCGGGGACTTAATATCTATGCAAAATATTGATGGCGGCTATATCGAAACCCTTAGTGTTTCCGATACAGCCGTTTTAGTTTGCAACGAAGAAGGGAAGCTTAATAACCTCCCGCCGAACTGCTGGTTCGGTAACGACATAATTGTAGGGACATTTTTTATAGTAGGCGACGATAACCCTGAGTTCTGTTCGATTTCCGAGTCGGATATTTGTAAGTACACGCAAATGTTTTCGCAAAGGTCATTTTGATAAAATCAGATAGCGGGGATACATATGCCAAAAACCAATAAATTCAAGCCCGGGGACAGGGTAATGAGCCTTATGTTCACAGCGGGCGATAAAGAGGAAAACCAGACCGGCACAGTCGAATGGCTGACGTTTGACGGGCAGGTCGTGGTGAAATGGGACAACGGGAGCCCCAACAATACTTACACGGGCCCGGATCACCTGGAAATAATCGACTAGATTTTCTTAATATTATTCGAAGACGGATTAAGGCCCGAAAGGGCTCTATTTTATATGCTTTGTTTGCATTTTCTTTTAAATTACATTAAAATAATAGCTAGGATTTTAGTAATTTGAGCCAGCTTACTAAACCAGGAAGAATGAGGTTATATGAATTTACAAGAAGTGACTGGTCAAGAGTCAGGGATCGTCATATTTAACGAGTCAAAAGAAATGATCATCTGCAATTGGTCGTCTGTTGACGGCATCCCGCGTCTAGCGCCCGCTGGGTTAGGGATTCTGGGGCTAAACGAGGAAATAGAGATAACCGGTACAGAAGAAATAGATGATATCGGCGCGTATCTCGAAAACAGGTATGGTGGCCAGCTACGCTTACTTTGGGACGTGAATAATAATATTGAGGATTTATACGAAACAATAGGCAAGCTGTATGAAATACAAGACGACATAATCGTTATAGCTCCGGAAGAGTGGTGTTAGCATAATAATGTGCAAAGATATAAATGAAATAAAAGATATTTTTGCGCTGCGCCTTAGGCAATTTGCCGTAGAAGAACATCGGATTAGCCAAGCCATTGAGCGTGTCAGCCAATACGACGACGACGATTTTTCGCCAAGCAGATATACGCCAAGCAGGGCGGAATCGCGTAAAAGTCTACAAGATCTTTTAGGTACCGTAAAAGGCTATTGCCTGGCGGCGGACGACATGCTTGACAGGGATCATGGGACAACATTGGGGAAGTGGTACAGGCTTATAGACCAGGGGTTAATAGTATCCGAGTTTATTGAAATCCCGGATCATGATTCCGGATATAGGACGGATGCGGAATGGCAGGCGGAAATTAAAGCCGATAAAGTTTTCGGCGAATATTTATGGGACGAAGACGAGGAGTAATCTTATGGTATTAGAAGTCGGAAAGCCTTTTCCCGGCAGCATTCCAAAAACAGAGGGCAACTACATTACTATAGACGAAAGCGGGCTTATGATACTGCTGTGTTATAACAATCCGTCATCCGAAGAAATAAGCGATATTAAAAACGGCGAAATTACCGTTGCGCTTACTGTACTTAAATCGGTCATATTTTTCTTAATTAAATTCGGCCCGCAGCCATGGAACGATATGCCGTTTAGTTATTTGCTTTCGCCAGGATTCGATTTAGAAAAGATAGAAGATCCAACATCGGGTTATGCGGCTACCATATGTCTGATAGATATTTCAAACAGTATAGTAAAAAGCATAAAGCTTCTGGGACTCCCGAATAGGTTCAGCAAAGAATTGTATAATGCCGTACAGCGCCAAAAAGAATCGCCTTATATTATACAGCAGTATGACCGTGACTTGGCGGCTATATATGAATCGTATTCCACCAATGATTTATTAAAATACGCAGTGATTAAACAAAAATGTAAACCGGCCCCTTAACGGGGCCTTTTTTGTTGTCAATATATTAATTAGGGGGTGTTCCTGATGGCGACATTATACTGCTCCGGCAAAAACAGCTATTCTCCGGAAAACGCAATGGTATCCATGTTTGGCGAGACCAAATCCATAGACGAATGGTACCTGTTGTCAAAGCGGGTTACAAAGGGCTGCGCGCCAGGCGTATATGCAGTCCCATTTGAATTAACCGACGGCTATGGCCTTAAGCCGGATTATTTTGAAATTAATAATATCCGGTTTGAGAATAAGGATTTGTCTAAGTATTATTTGTTTTTATATTACATGCATTTTTTACAGAACCCCAATAAGCTTGCCAGATTAAAAAAATATTCAAAGTTTGTCGGCAAGCAAGGGGACGGCACGGTAAATAAACCCGGCAAAACCCTTAGGTATTTTGCAAACGGCCTCCGGCGCGGCGCGACCGCCGCGGGCGGTAATAAATATGCCTTAAAGCGCGTCCATAACATAATCAAGCCGTTTATAACAAGCTTATTTACTTTAGACCCGCAGCCCCCGGTACAGCCAATATTAGACGGGGACAACGATATTAGTTTTGTGCCCGGAACCATTGGTTATCCGGCATAATTTTACTTTTTCCTAGACCGGGAAAAGTCGGGGGGTATTTATGAATCCAATAGCTTCAATTAGTATATGCAACACGGCTTCGCTTAATATTTATGACATAGCACATGGAATAAATGACTTAGCACTATGCGGCTTTAATGACGAAGAACCTGAATGGCGCAATATCATAAATCAAAACCCATTTGATGAAAGCCAGGAAGAAAATGGGGTATGGATTGATTTTGGCGAGACATTTTATAACATAGAGGAGGCGCTCCGGGCATGAAGATATTTTTGATTGATACGCAAAAATGGATCCTAGTCACTAAGGAAGAAATGAAAAATATAATAAACGCCGATTTGCCAGAATACACAAGGGCCTCCGTACAGCCCTTTTTTTTATGGTAAATATTGAAAATATTTTATTTAAAATAATTACCCCTGTATATATAACAGCGGGTAATTTTTATTTTATTTTAAAATCATTTTATTTTAAATAGGAGGCAATTAAAATGGGCAAATGCGCGGAATGCAGCTATAACAAAAATCTATTTGCCTTTTACGAAGACGATAACATTTCAGTTAAGATAGATTATGAAACCGAATCAATTGACCCGCTTGAATTAATAGGCGACCCGTTTTGCGAAATGGCTTTCTTCCATAAACGCTATTCATTGGGCACATTGGACCGGGATACACAGAGAGACGGCCCGGAAAGCTACCTTGTCAGCTTAATCCTAAAAACCGTCCCGGAAGAAGACATCGTGAAATTTATTAAAAACCGGAAAGGATGCAACTACCTCCAGATCATTTACAACCGCGGCGAAAAGTTATACCAGCTTGAAGCCTACGGCGAATATTCGGACAGATGGTATACCGAGTATACGTATTCGATTGCCGACAGCGGTTATTTGACATCGCTTGCCGAATCCATATTGGAAAATTTAAAGATGCCGGAACTAATCGGGCTGGCTGAAAAAGAGAATATCGTCGTGCCGGTTTACCTTTACGACCATTCCGGCATTACAATCAGCACGTCGCCGTTTGGCTGCCGTTGGGACTCCGGGCAGCTAGGTTGGGTGGTCGTCACAAAAAAAGCCATTATTGATAACTATGGATCGTATTCAAAGGCGAACGCGGAAAAAGCCCGTGATTTATTGGAAAAAGAGATAAGGATCTATGACAGGTACCTAACCGAACCGCTATTTTATATCGAATGCACGGATCTTGGCTCCGCCAATAGAGAAACATGCGGCTTTGTGTTTCAAGAGGATTTTGAGGATGTCTTAAAAGACCTTGTGCCAAAAGAATATCAAAATGCAATCCCCGAAATCTTGAAGGAAGCTTCTTAAACAGACGGGCGGGTAATACCCGCCCGGCCTTGATTTTATAATTTCTGAAATGTGGGGTGTTTATTATGCGGGACATATTGGAAATAAAAGACGAGATTAATAGCCTTGACAAAGAGACGCGTAAAGTAAGGCTGCGCAGGGCCGTCAATGGCCTAAGGAAGATAGAAGAGGCGTCCGCGTCGCTGTTTTGCGAAAGGGGAGACGCCATCCATACGGCTATCGTGTGCATTATTACCGGCACGCACCATTTGCAGTACGGCCCCCCTGGGACCGCAAAATCCATGCTTACGCGTTTCCTTAACAAGACGATAGAGAACTCTACATACTTTGAGACGTTGCTTACAAAATCTTCGGACGAGGCGCAGCTTTTTGGCCCATATTCATTAAAGGGGCTTGAGAACGACGAATACCGGCGCAATACAGACGGCAAGGTACCAGAGGCGAACTTGATTTTTGTGGACGAGGTCTATAAGAGCAATAGCGCCGTGTTAAACGCGCTTTTGTCCGTTATGAACGAAAAGATCTACCATAACGGCCCTGATATTATGAACCTGCCACTCATAACGATGTTTGGCGCTTCCAACGAGATACCGGAAGAGGACAGCAGCCTCGAAGCGCTGCATGACAGGTTCCTTATGCGGATATATGTTGACGACATAAAGGACCCCGCCAACATGATCGCCGTCTACCGCAGCAACCTCAATAATGACTTCGAAGGCATGGACCTCCCGGCGGTGGATGTGGAGGATATATTCCTGCTTAATGAATATTCCAAAAAGGTACGGATATCCGATTACCTGCTGCAAGAATATTCGAAGCTTATCATCAGCCTGCGCAACCAGGGCATACGCATATCCACTAGGCGCCAGATTATGCTGCTGCACGCCGTACAGGGGGAAGCGCTGCTAAAGAAGCGCAACGAGGCGCAGCTTGACGATTTTGGGGTCATCCGCAACGGCCTATGGCGCAAGCTTGAGGAGCTGCCGGCAATTGACGAGGCCCTGACTAAATTTATATCGCCTTATGAGACGCAGTATAACGAAATCATAAATAAATTTAAGGAACTCAAAAGGGACTATGAGCAAATCACTGGGGCTGACGCGGAAAGCAATATAAAAATGACAAAGCTTATCAACAAGATGTCCGACCTTGGCAACCAGGTGCGCGACTATGGCTCTATTAACAAGGCCATGCCTAAAGCCATGGCGCAGAGCTTCTCCAAGCTATATAAAGAGATCACGTATTACACGGAGAAATATTACGAAGCGCAGGACAAAGACCTCCTCGACCTGTCCCCAAGGTCAAACAAATCCGGGCGCAGGTCAGGGCAATCGTCAGGCTCGGACATTGTCCGGTCGTCCTCGGCAGCGCATATAAACAAGACAGGCGCCATTGATGATATCGAAGAAAGTTTTGACAACGACGACAACGATCCGGACTGGATGGTTTGATATGGTGGACCAAAGCGATATCCAAGGCATCCTCAACCTCAGCGACAACCCGTACGGCCATTCTGGCGAAGAGCGCATTAGGCTTTCCGATAACTTTATAAAGCAGACGGAAATGGACGGGGAAATATTCGGCCTGCTTACCGACATGTCTTCAAAATTAACTAATGCCTTGAATGAAGGGGAAGAGACCCTTAACTCGTTTGAATATCTGGCAAGGGACCTGTTCGCCTCTATATATAAAAAAGAGCCAGAAGCGTATGATCAGGACGAGCTTTCCGAAACCGGCAAAATAAATTCCAAGATTATGAGCCAGGCGTTCAACGACAACCATCTGGCGGATCTTAGGGAGGCCTGCAACGGGAGCCTCCTGCATTCCGGCATAGCGCTTGGGAACGCCATGCCGGAGCTTGTAGCCGCCATTAAACGTATGGAAGAGGAACATAAAGAACTGATGGATCAGTTCAATAACATAAACGATATGGAGCAGCAGATGAAGATGCTCCAAGACCTTGCGGACAGGGCCAAAACCCAGGGAAAAAAAGACAAGGCCAAGCAGCTTCAGGATCAGTTGCAGCAGCAGATCCAGCAGGCGGCGGGGCAGATTAATCCCAACGCCGTAAAAAAGATGTCACTGGATATGGGCGACGCCATGAGCGGCGCCATCGAGCAGGCGAACCAGGAAACCCAAAAGAATAAAGATTCGCTTTCCGCATGGGGGCTGGAGGACACGATAAACCCCGAACGCGTCCCGCTGGAAGAGAAGCGCGCCGCCATCGAGCGCATCCGGCAGTCGGACAAAATAAAGTCGTTTACCGATTCTGTTGGCAAGATGAGGGTGCTTGCCAAGGCGGCCTTCAAACGCAAGCAGCCGCATGTAAAGATTGAGATTGAAGGGATTCAAATCGGCAGCAACTTATCGAATATCCTGCCCCAGGAACTTATGAAGCTTGGCAACCCAATTTTAAAAACCCTTTTCTTTAAGGACTTCCTTGAAAACAACTTGCTTGAATATGAAAAATCATACGCCGAGGAATCTGGGCGCGGCCCCATCGTATGCAGCCTCGATGAATCCGGCAGTATGCTTGGGGAAAAGGAAATCTGGTCCAAAGCTGTCGTCGTGGGGCTGTTGGAACTTGCCCAGTTACAAAAACGGGATTTTTGCATATGCTCGTTCGGGACCGACGTTGTAAGGGAATACGAATTCCCTAAAGGCAAAGTCAGCGTAAAGGAATTGTTTGATATAGTGGAGACATTCGCCTATGGTGGCGGCACCCAGTTCGAACCTCCCCTCAGGTGGAGTATGGATAAGATACAGAAAAATAAAATCTTCAAAAAAGCCGACATTGTTTTCATTACGGACGGCGAATGCAATGTCAGTTCGATGTTCATCGACCTATTCAAAAAATTCAAAGAAAGAAACGAAGTTTCTTGTTTTTCGATTATGATCGGAAAATATAGCGATTACGGCTTAAAAGGCTTCTCGGACAAAATTGTAAATGTAAATGATTTTGTCCAAGGAAATAAGGACGTATCCGGCATATTCGATCAAATAACGGCTGGGAGCCGACCGTCGGCCGCAAAGTAAAAATTGCGGCCCTATATAGGGGTGTTGTATTGGATTATTTATTGATTAGAGATTTTAAAGGCAAATTAGAACTTGACTGGGAAGAATTTGAGGCTAAGGAGCTTAAAAAAACCCCGGAGGAATTATTTAAGGACAGCTATTATAATGCCATATCGTTTCAATGGAACACATATTTTGATGTTTTATTTAATAGCAATTTTTTCGAAACATGCAGCGGGTATACGGCAGAAGCAGTTAGAAAGCTAATGGAAGAAGACAATATTTATGTGGCGCTTGAAGCATACCTTATGGACGTAGACGACCTTGAATTCAGTTTTAACGAATTCGACGGGTATTTTAACCAATATATTAAAAATGAATTGAATTTGGAGGAGGGTATATAAATGTATGCCGGATGGCTTATCGCGAATAACTGCTATGCCGTCATTGATGGGGAAGAAATACTCCCCATCAATGGGAAACGGTTTTTTCAAACGATAAAGGAGCTTAAAGAATGGCTGGCGCCGCTTAGCCTTACGGTCGCAAAGAATAAGCAAATAACAAAATTGAAGGAGAGTTAGAATGTCACAGAGCGCCCAGATAATACAGCACCCCGGGAAGACGCAAAAAAAGCCTTTGCAGGTTAATAAGGCCATCGCCCCTACTATCCAGGAGGTCAGCGACGATATCTTATTGGGCTATATATTCGGGAACTCGCTGTCCCAAATAGAGGTAACGCCAGAAAAGCTTTCGGAGCTTTTTAAGAACAATAACCTGCCCACTGATTTTGTCAGCAGCATTAAGAACCATGACGCCTTCCGGCGCGCAACGGCAAGCGTTCAGAACAAGCGCATAGAGGTAATGTATAACAACGCGCTTGTCGGCGCCAAGCTTGAAATTGACGAGACTACTTGCGACGACGACAAAATAATCCGGTTCCTTGGCCGCAAGATTATCAATAAACCTAATGAGGAATTAAATTATACGAAAATCGCAAAGATTATTTTTAACCGCCATGACGGCACTTTAAAAATAAACAGAAATAAAAATGTGTTGCCCGAATACCCATATGAGGATATCCTCCGGGGGATCAAGTCCGTGTATGAAAACAATACCGAGTACCATAATGAGAAGACGCTGCGCAATATTTTTATGAAGATGTTTAATAACATGCACCCGGTTTCGATTATGGAGAATGGGTATTTTAAATTTATCCCGAAAAAATATAAAGAGACCCTTTTTAATATGCGCAGCCTAATGGACGACCTGTCCGAGCTGGCGCCCGGCCAGCGGCTTGAAGTGTTCCCGCTCGTGAATACCGAGGACATAAACGAGATGCTTTTAAAAGCTGTAAACAATAATGCATCGAAAGAAATAAACGCGATCATGAAGGACTTGCAGGAAGGCATTGCGAACGACGTTAAATTCCACGCGAAAACAATTAATACGTATAAGGAGCGATTCAAATTCTACAAAGAGGAAATGCTCGTGTACGAAGAGCTTCTCGATACGTCCATGAGTTCGCTGGGCAAGCTTTTGTCCAAGGCCAACCGCATGATTGACACCACGGATACGCAGAACGTATAAAAAAAACGCTATGCCCCTTATTTATTAGGATGTATTTAAATTATATATTTTTAATGATATATTATTGCCCTGGCGGCTTCGGAAATATTTTAGGCATAGGGGTAGTGGGCGAAGATAATTTAAGAGAAACTTTAAATTAAATTTTTAAGGAAAAATGAACCGGAATAAAAAACCTCAGGGCAAAGCCCTCTAGTATATATATGTAAAGAATTTATCAAGGAGGTTAATTAGATGAAATTAAGCCCGTATAATTTTAGCAAAAGGTTTAAAGCCGAGATCGTATACGAAGCCATCGTTGACTGGTCCGGCGACGAACCCGAAGTTATAGAAGGCACGCAATCCGATAATTATACCGTAAGGATAATTGCCGACGCCGAGAACGGCCGCCAGCTTACCGAGGACATGCTGTATGACAAGAGGGCCTTGGACAGGATGAGGAAAGAGGATCTTATAAAAATCATCCTTGGCGAAGCGCCTGTTGCGGAAGGGCCGGATGAAGAGGCCGCCGGCGCCAGTAAGGAAGACGCGCAGCCGGCAAAGCCAAACAGTAAAAAGCCTTCGGCCGAGGCGCCCAAGAAGCCCGTAAACAACGCCCGGCCCGCGGCGAAACAGGAAACGGCCACGGATGACTACCCGGATCCCGACGATTTTGAAGACGAAGTAAAAGAGCAGCCCGTAGGAAAGAAAGGGCCCGGCCGCCCGCTGAAGAAAGAAACGAAGCCCGCGGATGACGGCGAGTTATTTAGCGACGATGACGACGACAGCCCGCCCCCGCCGAAACCTAAAGCGTCAACAAAAAAAAAAGAACAAAGTAAAAACGGCAAGCCCGCAAAACAAGAGCCGCCTGATGAGGACGATGGCGTAGAAGAGGACAGCGACATTATAGACGCGGACGACGACATGGGCGAATTCGATGGCGACTTTGCCGAGGACGACGACGACAGGGCCGAGGATTTCGGCGACGACGACGATTTTTAAGATTTAGATCAAAACCGTACTTACATAAATAATTAAGAAGCTGGACGGTATATAACTGTTTAGCTTTTTTTAATTTATTTATTCGAAGGGCGGTTTTGTTTTTTGAAAATCAGGGTTACTGGCGAACGATATTTAATCAAGCAGTATATCAAAGAAGGCTCGAAAGGCGGGGTGTTTATACCGTCGGCCGCGCAGGATGAGCGGATGCAGGGCGTGGTCATAAGCAAAGGGGAAGGCGCGCTGCTCACCGGACAATCGTCCGCGGACAATCGTCCGGACAATACCCGTGCGCCAATGTTTTGCGAAATAGGGGATACCGTGCTGTTCACAAAGTTCTCCGGGACGCCGGTAGGCTTAACAGCGGACGATTGTCCGAAGAATGGTAAAAAAGATGAGACATTCTTGATGGTGAACCAGCGGGATCTCCTCGCTATCGTAAAACTTACGGATGATAACAAAACTTATGTCGTCCCTTTAGGGGAGCGGTATATAGTGAGGCGCTACGAGCCCGAAACAAAGACTGCCTCCGGGATCATGATCCCGAAAAAGAGCGCAGAAACTAAGTTCCAGGGCGCCGTATGCGCCGCAGGGCAGGGTATTTGTTTAGAGAACGGCAGCTTTACCCCAATGATATATAAGACAGGCCAGTCAGTTTTATTCGTGCGGTTCGCCGGCACCCCTATCCGGGTCAATATGGACAGCGAACCGGAGGATTTTATCATATTAAACCAGCGCGATATTTTATGCGTAATTGAGGAGTAAATTAATGAAAAACTATACGTTTACGGGTTTTGGCTTAAAAATCCAAGATAAGCCATGCGATGTCGCAAACTTAGAATTTGATCCTGGTGAAGAGACCTACATATCCGGCGTGCTTGAAATAGAATTAGGTGAGTTAATTGATAACGACCGTGAGAAATTTCTTGATTTGCTTGAAGAGAGGCTTATCAGCGAAGGCCATCTGTCCAATGTTGATTTCAGAATCGTCGGGTGCAGCAACGAGAATACGCTACTCATAAGAGTAAGCGGCGAGGTTACTGTATTGTGAAATAAATCCCCTCATGAAAGGGGGTGATAAACATTATTGAGACGGCAGAGAAGCTAATTCTGAAGCTAATCGCGCTAATCCATAAGTACCATGTCATACAGCGCGTCGTAGCTGCGCTCTTGAAGCTTATAAGGGCGATAGGCAGGGAGGTGCTATATTATGTCCGGTACAGGGCAAGGAGGCAAGTATACGGACAACTCTCCGGACATAAAGCAGGAAGAGTTCGTACATTGCCACCTACATACTATTTACTCGGTTAATGACGCGATCATAAAACCCCCGCAGTTGTTCCAGGCAATCAAAGAAAGCGCCCAGGCCGGGGTCATCGTGACGGACCACGGAAACATCCGGGCATTGCCCGAGCTTATCACGGAGTCGAAGAAAGCCGGCGTGCCTTTTAAAATCGGGTGTGAATTTTATTTCACACCCGGGGACCGGCTTTTAAAAGATAACCCGGACACGTACCATTTGATCCTGATCCCAAAAGACCAGCGCGGGTACCATGATTTTGTGCGTTTAATGTCTGACGCCGGGCTAAATAAAATGAACGTCCATAAGTCGTCCAAATATTATGAGCGTACCGATTTTGCCATGCTTGAGAAATACGGCAAAAATATCATAGGAAGCTCTGCGTGTATTGGCGGCGTAATCCCGAAATTTATTCAAGACGGCTATATGAAGGCCGCCCAAGAAACAACCTACCGCTTTAAAGAATGTTTGGCTGATTTCTATTTGGAGCTTCAAATATCGGAAGACCCCACCCAGCTCGTAGTGAACCAAAAGCTTATACAGTTGGGGTGGGCAACAAATACAAAATGCATTATCACTTCCGACGCGCACTATATCAAAAAGAAGGACAAGATGTACCACGATATCCTGCTCCTCGCCGCCGGGCGCAGCCCTTATACGATTGAGACCAACTATATAATGTCGGAACGCAATGTAAGGTCTTATTGCCGGAAATATAAGCTGCCCTCGGATACGCTTATCCAAAACACCAGGTCGCTTTACGGCAGCATAGGCGAAATCAGCTATGTCCAGGAGGACAAGAATTTCTTCTTCCCGTCCTTCCGTGTCCCGGACGGGTACACGGAAGACACATTTTTAACGAAAGAGACTAAGAAGGGGCTTTTGCGGAAATTTGAAGAACAAGGGATAAAAAAAGCTAGGGATCAGAAACGCTATTTAAAACAGGCCGATTATGAGCTAAACCAGAACATCATACCAAAAGGGTTCTCCGGCTATTTCCTGATCCTTGCGGATCTCGTACGGGAGGCAAAAAACAGGGGGGTGCTGACAGGCCCCGGCCGCGGCTCGGCGGCCGGCAGCATCGTGTCGTACGCGAACGGGATAACTGCCATAGACCCAATAAAAAACAAGCTTGTCTTTGAACGGTTCATTAACCGCAGCCGCGAAGAGTTCCCCGACATAGACATCGACGTGGCGAAGCTGCGCCGGCCCGAAATGATCGAATACCTCGCGCTGGAATACAACTCCGTGGCCGAAGAGGTCAAAAAAACGCGATACGAGCTGCCTACCGGCATCCGTGTGGTCCAATTGGAAAACTTCACGTATATAGGCGTCAAGAACGGCTTAAAGGCTATTATGCGCGCCTATGACTCCCTCCATGGCACAGACACGTTCCAAGAGACGAACGAACTTACAAGGAGCCTTGCGTCTCAAGTGGAGCAGCAGCCATTGACCCCGGAGCTGTTCGAGGAGATCCTGTTTAACGACAAGGACAACTGGGTTGACACGCTCGGGGAAACCAAATGGCAAAACATTGAGAAGCAGTACCAAAGGCTACAGGATTTTTACGCTAAATACCCGTACGCCAAAGACGGGATGGACGGCATAAGGGGCTGCATAACCGGCATAGGGCTCCACGCCGGGGCCGTGATTATATCGGGCGAAGATCTGGAAAGCTATGTGCCGCTCGCACGGGCGGTCGGTTCGTCAGTATTGCCGGTCGTGACGTATAATATGGCCGGCGCGACGCTTTTTAACCTCCTTAAGATAGACCTATTGGGGCTTAGGACCTTGTCTGCCCTGGAAGAATTTATGAACATTACCGGCCTTGACATGGAGTGGTACGAGTCGGAGGACTTTAGCGACAAAAAAGTTTATGAAACCATCAATAAAGGCCATGTCACCGACGGCTTCCAGCTTTGCACGAATTCGGCTAAGCGGCTGCTTAAGAAATTTAAGATAAACTGCTTCGATGACATAGGCGCTTTTATAGCGGGCAACCGGCCCGGCCCCTTGTCGGTAGACAAGGTAACGAACAAATCCATGATGGATCTATATTTGATCGCCAAAGAAGGCGGCGAGGTAAACAGGATACATCCGGACGTGGACAAGATACTGGCGGAAACATATGGGACGCTCTGGTACCAGGAGCAATTGATGAATATATCGAGGGTGCTTGCCGGCTATACGATGGGCACCGCCGACTCCCGGATAAGGAAGGTACTCGGCAAAAAACTTTTGGATAAAATACCTGAAATCAAAAATGAATTTATTTACGGCAAACAGTCGGTCTATTCAAAAATAGACATAAACAACCCGCAAGACGTGCCTAAGGTCATCGGCATATCAAAAGAAAATTCCCCGTACTGTGAAGGGGCCATTAACCGCGGGTACAACAAAAAGATGGTCGCCCATTTGTTTGCGAACATGTCCGAGTTCGCTAAATACAGCTTCAATAAGGCACATTCCTCGGCTTATGCGGACATCGGCTATAAGACTATGTGGGCGAAGACGTATTTCCCTGTCGAGTGGGCGCTCAGTTGCCTCACGACCCATGACAACGACGACCTCGTCAAAGAGACGCTGATGGAATGCAAAAGGCTGGACATTGAGATCCTTGGCCCCGACATCAATAAATCAGAAACATATTTTTCTATTGATATAGACACTGACAGCAATAAAAGGCTGCGCTTCGGCCTGTCAAATATAAAGGGCGTAGGCGCGAATGCCGTAGCAATAATAAAATACGTCCGGGACACCAAAGGCCTGTTTTTGTCTATTGAGGATTTTTATAAAAAAATCAAATCCGTTACAAAGGCGGAGCTAAAAGACCAGTTAAATCTAAAGAGCAATGCCGTAAATAAAACTGTGTTTGAAGCCCTCGTATTGTCCGGGGCCTTCGATTCTTATGATAAAAACAGGTACGTTTTGTTTAATAGGCTGATGATCGGCCTTTATCAAAAAAATTCAAAATCAAAGGCTGCAATTATGCCGTATACGGGCATTAAGGTTTATGAAACGGACCCAAAGATCAAAATCAATTTGGAAAAGAAATATATGGGGATGTGTATATCGGACACAACGCTCGACAATTACCCATACACTTCGTTCGGCGAAGCAGAAGACGGGGAATATATAGAGACTTCCGGCATTATTTTGGCAGGCGCTATAAGCAAGGCAAAAAACAATAATGATTTCGCCAAGATAACGATTGAAGATAAATTTGGCGACAATTTTAACGTTATGCTCTTTGGGAAGAATTTTACCGCTTTTAGGGACAAGGCATTTGACGGCGATATTGCCCGAGTGGGCAAAGTTATTATCGTCCATGGCGAGGTCAATAAAGAATTCAACAATATCAAATGCTCTAAAATCCTTCCCAAGAAAAAGAGCCCTTATCAGGACGCTAAAGAGTTCATACCCCCGTTGGTGGATCTAGGATAATAAGCAAAGGCAGAATTTGCCAGGGTGATTGCCCTCAGGAGTAGGTGTTTTTAAAAATGGAATTTATACCGATAAGGGAAGCCGCACGCAAAGAAAAGTCTATAGACGAAATATCGAATATAAGTTTTCAAAAAGAGTTAAACCGGGAGTTAAAAAAATTCAAGGCGCTGTATCTAAACCTGGCCGATATTTTTGTCAAAAACAAAATTAAGCCTATCCATGCGCTGGTTATTTTGAAAACCGTTTCAAAAGCAATTGTCTATTATATCGGCAATATTGAAGCCACGCCGGCCGATGAGATTGACCTCACATTAGGGATGGCCGAAACGTTTAAATATATTTTTGATCAAATCATGTCATTTGCAGCCCTAAAAGACCTTCAGGTTAATGATTTGTTCTTAATCGTTAACTGCATGGCCGAGGCGTTTACCATCGCGCTTCTAAGGTATGAGGAACCTGAAACGGTTCCTTTTTCAAATAGTTTCTATATAGATATCGAACGGCAAAGGGAAGGCGTCATCGACAGCCTGGCAGACGAAGGTTAAGGCAAAGCCTTAAAGTTTTATTGAGTATATCTTTATAAGGGTATGCTCTCATTTTAAGATGAAAGGGATAGTCAATATGGCATATGCGAACGCGGATAATGTCTGTGTATTTTCCGGCAGGCTTACGAAAGACCCGGATGTCAAAACCGTCGGCAGCAAAAAGAACGAGTTCGAAAAAATTACTTTTTCCATTGCCGTGCGCAGTAACAACCCAAACAAGGAAGAGGCCACTTATGTTAATTGCAGTTACCTAAGCAATTCGGAAGCCGCCATTGACGCATTTATGGACAACATGCATAAAGGCGACGGGATAACCGTCCAATGTACCTATGCGCCATATAAATACGAAGACAAGAACGGCGATGATCAATGGTTCCATAACTTTGAGGTTGTCGCGTGGGGCTTTGGATTCGGCAAGCCTAACGGCAACGGTAATGACGAAGACGGAGATGAGGAGGAAGAGCGTACGTCGTCGAGGCGCAAGCGGGCAAAATCTAACAACGGTTCTTCAAATTCATCTAAGACGAGCAATGGTTCTTCAAATTCATCCAAGACAAGCAACGGTTCCCGCCGCAAGGCAAAGGACGAAGATTACGAAGAAGACGACTTTGATGATCTTCCCGATGACGAATTAAGCGACGATGAGGACGAAGAAGATGAGCCGCCAAAGAAGAATTCAAAAGCAGCGCGCAGCTCAAGCGGCAAAACAGGATCTTCCCGCACAAGCGGCCGTACAGCCACTAAAACTGCGGCTAAGCCGTCAACCAGGCGTAAAAAGGACTATGACGAAGACAGCGATGATTCGGACGATGACGATCTGCCTTTTTAGGAGCAAAACATCAGTAATATAAAGGAATGATTACGACTCGAACATATGTTCTCGATACCCGAGCCGGAGGTATATATATACCTCCGGGATGTCATGTCGGAGGTTTTTTGAATGGCTGGCTATACGTTTGAATGTTCTGCCGCCGGAGCGTCCGGTGCGACCGGAGCAACCGGTGCGGCCGGCTTGGCCTCGGCAGTTGAAAAATGCCGGGAGCTGGGGTACTACGCAAAAATAATTTTTCTGCGTGGCACGGATTATTATTGGCAGCCGTGCCGTGCGGATGACACAGGGGCGTCCGTTGACCTTGAGCGTTTTTATAGGGATTTTAAATGGGACCCCATACACAACAGATGGGAGCCGGTGATCAAATGGATCAAGAAAATGGCTATATAAAAGCAGTCAGGGACACGGTTTTATACCTGTATTTCAATGTCAAGGAATCGGTCCCTGACGATAAAAAGGCCAAGCTAGTCACTGCGGGGATCCTTGAAGGGATAGCCAATGAATATAGGAAAATGGCCCAGGAGGCATGATTTATTGAAAAAATTTATTGTCACTTTTGAAATTATCGGCAGCGTGTCCATAAAAGCCAAAAATGAAGACGAGGCAAGGGCTAAGTTCGATAAACTAAGCCTTTGCGATCTTTATGATGAAGCCACGTCATCAGAAATAACAGGGGTCTTTGAAGAATAGGGGTGTCAAATATGCAGCGGGGAAGGCCAAAAAAAAATCTTGACGCCATAACATCCGTGAAAAAAACTAAGCCGCCGGAGGCCGAAGGCGCTACAGCAATGCCGGCAGGCCTGGACGACTATGATTTTGAAAATATCCCTTTGGAAGGCGCCAAAGTTATGCCCATAGACAAAAATAAGAAGCAGCGGGTATTGGAGTTCGAAAAAAAAATAAATGAGCAATTCGGCGAAGGAACGATTATAAGCGGCCAAAAAGCCGTTGAGAAGACAAAAAAGACATTTATACCTACGCCGTCATTGGAATTGAACATACATCTTTGCGGCGGGTTCGTAAAAGGCAAAGTCATAGAGCTGTACGGCCCGGAAAATTCCGGGAAAACTGAACTTATTTTAAATACGATAGGCAAGATTCAAAAAGAGGACCCAAATTTTATTGCCGGCTGGCTTGAAACGGAGTTTTCCGTTGATTTAGGCGACGCCATAAAGAAACATGGCATAGACAAGGACCGCTTTCATTTTATACCGTTCGACCCAGACAAAGGCGCCGAATGGGTCCTTGACAGGATTAGGGAGGCTATATCGAACGGCGTGTTTGATCTTATCGGCATTAATTCTGTTGCCGGCCTTACCCCCAAAGAAGAAATGTCCAAAGACATGGGCGAGTCTGTCATTGCCGTGCAGGCAAGGATGTTAAGCAAGTTTTTCCGGGTAACAAATGCTTTATGCGACAAAACCGGCACAACTGTTATCTTCACAAACCAAGAGCGGGACAATATAGGGTCTATGTATGGGAATTCAACGACCACAGGCGGAGGCCGTGCGCTTCGTTTTTGGGCGTGGCAGCGCATACGCCTGACGCGGGAATTCATCAAAAAAGAAAGCGGCGTAGACCCGAAGAAAGTCATATCCATACACGCAAAGATAACAAAGAACCGTGCGGCTACAGGGCACCCGTTCAAGGAATGCACATATTACGCCGAATACGGCAAAGGCATTAATATATATGCCGACCTTGCTACCGCTATTAAGCGCGAGATGCCGGACGTATTCATCGTATCAAAAGGCACATGGAAGCCGCTCGTTGAGATACGCGGCTCCTGGATATATTACCCGGACAAGAATAAAACCTTGGTAGATAAGCATGGGAATAAATTGGCCTTTAACGGGCTCAAAGAGTTCCGGGTTTATCTCCAAAAAAACAAAAAGTTTTTTGATTTTATTTATAACAAATTGATTTTATATCTGAACCGCGAGGAAGAACTGGGAAACGATTTGGGCGTTGACTTGGATGAAGCAGAGATAAACGAAATTAAAAAGGAGTCTAAGGCTAACGCCCGTTACATGGCCGGCGTCGATGAAGAGATTACGGACGACGAGATGGGCAGCGAGGGGTGCGACCCCTGCGACCGGAGCGTCCGGTGCGAGGGGTAAACCGCCTGCCCGCCCTCGTCGGCAAAGCCGTTTTGTTTTATATGTATTTAAGAAAGAGGTGATATAAAAAAAACTAAAAGGGGATTAAAATTATGCGTAATTTAGCTTATCAAGAAAACGCAAATGAAATTATAAAAAGTTTGAACCCTCAGCAAAAAGCGGTATTGGCCGAGACAAGGAATGAGGATTCTTTTATAAGCTCCGGGCCGGGAAGCGGCAAGAGCCGGGTTATTATAGCAAGGACTATCGATTTAATAGAGTCTGGTATAAACCCGAAAGACATATGCCTTGTAACCTTTACAAACAAAGCCGCGGCTTCCCTTGTCGGTAGGCTCAAAGGGGTATACCCTAACAGCATAGTCCGGAAGATAACCGTAGGCACGTTCCATAAAATATCCCTTGACATATTAAGAGGCTACGGCGACAGGATTGGCCTTGCTAAATTTTCAATCATCGATGAGGAGGACTCCAAAAAAATAATCAAGGACCTTATCAATGAATACGTATCGCAGGGCGATCAGAAAGAACAAACGGTTAGGTTTTTTAAAAATAAAATAAGCGATTTAAAAAACAATTTAATTAGCCCGTCAAAATTCCAAGCCGGCATCCAGATAGGCGTGCCGGAAGAAAACCTTAACCGCAACATTTATAATATATATGACAACTATCAAAGGCAGTGCTGGAAGCACAAGCTGATTGATTTCGACGACATGATGTTTTACTGCTATATCCTGCTGCGCAGGCACAAAGATGTCCGCGAACAGGTACAGTTCAAATATATCAGCGTTGACGAATGCCAAGACACCAACATGTTGCAACTCAGGCTTACAGATATGCTTACGAACAATAACAAGATGTTCGTCGGGGATACTGATCAAAGCATATATGGGTGGCGCAACGCCAAGCCCGACTATTTCGTCGAGTATTCCGGAAAGGTCATGAACCTCGGGCAAAACTATAGGTCTACTAAAACTATAGTCAATGCCGCGGAGTCATTGATAAGGCATAACACAAAAAGGGTAGAGCTTAATTGCTTCACTACCAACGCCCCCGGCGAGAAAATTAAATCCAGCTCCTATGCCACGCCTATTGAGGAAGCTAAGAATGTGGCCCTTAATATACACAATATTATCTCCAAAGGCAACCAGCCTAAGGACATCGCCATATTGTTCAGGACCAATAAGCAGAATATCGAAGTCGAGAACGCGCTGCGTGCCTTGCAGGTGCCTTATACAATCGTGGGCGGCATATCATTTTTTAACAGGAAAGAAATCAAAGACATCCTTGCTTATATGAAACTTTATATCAATAAAAAAGACAATATTTCTGTCGAGCGCATATTTAACAATGCGCCGGGCGTCGGAAAAACAATGGTCAATAACCTTAAACATTATGCGGCGCAGTCCAACCTTTCCCTTTTAAGGGCCGCGGTTAAATACAGCAAGCCTACAAAGGGCCTTGACGCTTGCTTAAGGGAGGTCAGGGCTATATGCGAGGCCGAACTTACCCCTTCCGAATTTATCAATTATGTGCTGGCCAATACAGAGTACGGCAAAGACCTTATTAATTCCGATGACGACAAAGATTCAGACAGGCTGTTGAATATCAATACCCTGATGGATTTTGCCAAAGAATACGAAAAAGAAATAAACGACCCAACGGTAGAAGATTTTATATTGTCGTTAAACCTGGCCATAGAGCCGGAAGACGATCCTGACACCGATACAGTAAAGGTTATGACCCTTCATTCCTCTAAAGGGCTTGAATTTGCGCACGTATTCTTAATTGGGTGCAATGACGGCCTATTGCCACATGCTTTCGCCTTACAGGCGTCAGAGGACGAGCTTGAGGAAGAGCGCAGGCTTTTCTATGTAGGAATGACAAGGGCCGAGAAATACTTGTATCTGACGCGTTCCCGCAACACCTTCAATACCGCAAAGAAAGCTTACGTAAGGATACCCCCGTCGCGTTTCCTGAATGAGATTGATCCGGCGTATGTTACGAACATTGAGGTGGGAGTATGAATCTGAAACATTGGTTTGCAGCTTTTAAAAAGGCCAGGGCGTAAGAGGAATAGGGAGAAAATACATATGATTTTATGCGACAAAAGCATAATAGAGTACAACAGGCAAGGGCTCTTGATTGATGGTCTTTTGACGCCGGAGCAAATAGACTATCAGGTACGCCCGAATTCTTTTGACCTGACGTTAGGCGGCACATGGAAAAAGCTGCGGCCGAATTCATATATGAACGATGAAGAACACGCAAGCATCCAGTTTAACGATATATTCGATAAATTCATTTGTTCCTCCAGGTTGCTCGGCATGTTTATAGACTTAGACAAGCCTATCCTATATGACGAAGGGGAGTTCGAGGATTTTTATATATTGCAGCCTAACGAATTTATCCTCATGGCGTCAAATGAAGTGTTAAACATCCCGGCTGGCATAGTGGCATTTGTACAAGGACGAAGCTCCATAGCCAGGGTAGCGATTAAGACAGAGGACGCCGGGCTTATAGACGCGGGGTTCCGCGGCACGGTAACATTTGAGATCCAGAATGACTCTCCATACTATATTAAAATATATAAAGACATGAAGATAGCGCACGTCCATTTTGAACAGGCGGAGGTGGCCGATAAAATGTATGGTGACATAAAGGCAAGCAAATACCAGGGGCAGATAGAGGCGACCAGCAGCAAAATCCATATGGAGTCTCTTAAAAAGGCAGACTTATGAAGGTTGATATTTTTAATACTGCAAATAAATATAATATCATCTTGGCGGATCCGCCGTGGTTTTACAATGACAAATGCCATTCGGGGGAACGCGGCGCCGGATATAAATACCCGTGCTTAAGGCCGCATGAGATCAAAGATCTCCCTGTTTCGAATATTGCCGGCAAGGATTCTGTTTTGTTCCTATGGGTCACGTTCCCTATGCTGCAAGAAGGTTTAGACGTTATAAAAGCATGGTCGTTTCAATATAAAACTGTCGCCTTCAATTGGGTTAAAAAGAACCGAATGTCTGATACATGGTTTTGGGGTATGGGAAATTGGACAAGATCCTCTTCTGAAGTATGCCTTCTTGCCACCAGGGGGAAACCCAAGCGCGAGAGCGCCTCGGTACACAGCACTGTGGCCGCCCCCATAAGCAAACATTCAAAGAAACCGGGTGAGGTACGGGAACGGATCGTAAAACTTTGCGGGGATCTCCCGCGGATAGAATTATTTTCAACGGAAGCGATAGAGAAATGGGACCGCTGGGGTTTGGATGCCCCTGAGGATTTGATTTAACTGTTAAAATCGAAAAAACTATTTTATTACATGCCGGGCCTTAACTCCGGCCGGGAGGCGGTATATGAATTGAGCGGCTGCTATAGCTGTTTTACAAAATGCTCCCTTGTAAAAGGCAAATGCTTTGCTGGCAGCGAGGACATTAAACAGTCCTGCGACATATGGAAGAACCGGCAAACGGACCCCGCGTTCTATTACGGCGCGCATTGGCACGGGATACACCCATTGGCGTTTAATATCCGCACAGCTATTCTATTTATTCAGGACATGAAGGAAAAAGAGGAACCGGAAGAAAAAAAAATAAATTATATTGAAAAATATATCCCCAACATTGCTTCCTATACGAAGTATTATCGCAAGGAGCTTGGGCAATGCCCGGCGCCGGCTTTTGACATTGACCGGCTGTCTAAGATAACATCGTATTATACAGGCAAAAAGCTCTCCGGGTTCTGCCTGCCGGAATACCCTGCCGAATATATTAATGGGCAAATGTCCGTTTATAAAGCACATATAAAAAACGAGCCGCAATATTACGGCGGCAGGAAATATAAAACGACCATGTTGGAGGCGTAAATGGAACCATTTGAAATGAGCAAGCTGTTAAAACCCTTACTAGAGAATATGGAGCTTACGGACGGGTGCTGGGGATCAGATACGGAAATCAGTTTTAATATCCCAGTCTATTTTAACCCGGACGAATATTTTGAAGGCGTCCATGTACATACGAATGAAAATGAGGATTATATCAACCTTTATCTGAGTTATGATTTTGAGGACAACATGGTAACGCTTTTCGGCACTTACAATTATGCCATTCATTCCAAAGGCGGTAACGGATACGATGATTTTACATTTGACATCCCGGGTTTGGATGACGATACGCGTAAGCATCTGGAAGGCTTATTAAAACCGGAAAGAGATAAATATATCAGAGAAAGATGGGACGAGTTTGCGAATGTCCCATTTAACGATTCTAAACCGGATACCGACATGTCCCTGGAAAATGACTGGTGGCTTTTTAAAGCCGGAACATCCCGGGAAGAAATATGGCATTGGTTTGACGATAATTACTCCAAAGGCGTATATCATTTACTCTATAAGGGGAGTTAACGAGGATGATTAAATGAAATATGTATTGCTTATCTACTATAATAATAAATTTGTGCCCCCAAAAATATTCGATACGCCTGAACAGGCCAGAAAAGCAATGACTGATGATTATAATAACGTATTTTTGCAAGAAATAGAACCTAACCTTCATCCTGACGAAATAGCCGAATGTGAATTGGAAGAAAGTTCTGCATGGATAAATGCTTTTAGTATTGTTAGCCATTGGGAAATCTTCGAAATATCTATAATTTAATGGGGGCGTTATGGTTAATTTATCTAAAGACTGGCAAGACGCTCTACAAGGCGAGTTTAACAAAGCCTATTACAAAAAACTCCGGAAGTTTTTAAAAGACGAGTATGCCAATGAAACCATTTACCCGCCGTCGGAAGACATATATAATGCCTTCCGGCTGACGCCCCTTGACGATGTTAAGGTAGTCATAATCGGACAGGACCCATATATAAACGCGGGGGAGGCCCACGGCTTGTCCTTCTCGGTAAATAAAGGCGTTAAAATACCGCCGTCGCTCCGCAATATATATTTGGCTATTGAAAACGACATAGGCTGCGAGATGAGCAAGTCCAACGGCTGCCTGATACCATGGGCAAAACAGGGCGTGTTTTTGCTAAACGCCTCGCTGACCGTAAGGGCCAGCAAAAGCGACTCACATGCCGACGCCGGTTGGGAAAGCTTTACAGATGCCGTTATAAAGATACTTAGCGATCATGAATCAAAAAAGGTATTCTTCCTATGGGGCCATAAGGCGCGCCGGAAGGCTGAATTTATAAATGGTATGTACCATTTTGTTATCCGCGGCCTGCACCCAAGCCCAATGACAGGGCAAGGCGACACGTTCATAAAATATAAGCATTTCTCCATGGCTAACGAATACCTAACGAAGCATGGCAGGGGCACTATAGACTGGCAGATAAAATAACTGATTGATTTATTTTCGCCGATAATTATTAATAATTTGTTGATATTTTTCATCTATTATCATATTTTTATCTTTATCGAATGTTACTGGAACTTCAAGGATTTTATAACTCCCCGGCGGGGCTGACATAGGTTCGCCTTCATCTTCTTCAGGGCCACAAATAGTATAGTTACTATAGAATAAGTCCAGTGGCTCATCGATATTTTCTATGTTATAACGTTTTTCAGCTAACGCTATAGCTTCTTCTTCTGAATCAGCGTTAATCGCAACGTGGTATAAACGAGTCTGCCGTATCTCAATTAGAAATCGTTCCATAAGATGATTCTCCTTTTGTAATCATACGCAGAATTATATATATTCGCGTAATGTATGTATATTAATAATTAATGGAGAAATTGGAATTTAATAGATATGTAGCATCATCCTCAGTTCATGCTATGGGGTAACACACACGGTTCCGACGAGTATGGTAGATTAATCGGCAAAGCCGTCTTTTTTTACATTTTTTATTTGGGGGTGTTTAACCTGGCCGTACCGAAGAAATTAGAAGCAGGGGCGCCGCCGCCCTGGGTGAGCGGCAAAGGATGGGATATAACTAAACAGGACAGGCCTAACCTGACACAGGAGTTTTTAGACCGTTTCGTCGTTGGTGAAGTGAAAGGGGACGACGATTATATTGCTGTTGACGGGCTGGTGGCCCTGGCCCATGAGCGCGGGCCTTTTGAAATACTGGATATGGTCGTTATTTCTGTCCCATCAAAAGAAAACGGAAATTATGCGGCCGTCAAGGCAATTATAAAAGGCGTGCAATATAATAAATATGCCGGCAATGTGGAATGTTGCACTTTTTCCGATATCGGGGACGCGTCACCCGAAAGCGTGCCGAATAAATATATTAGGCCGCACATGCTTAGGATGGCTGGAACTAGGGCCATTGGCCGTGCGCTGCGCAATTACTTGAACATACCGATACTGACCGCGGAAGAGATGGCCGCCTTTGAAGGCCCGTCGGCTACGCAGGATCAAATGGACCGCATTAGGGAGCTGTATCAGACCAAAGTAATCGATAAAAATAAATACCGCGATTATTTAATCGAAAACATAGGCAGACCGGCGTTAAAGAAAAGGAACGGGAAAAGACCTACAGAAAATGAAGCTAATATAGTAATTAATTATCTTGAATCCAAAAAGGATAAAGAAGATAACGCAGACTAACGCAAGGCCCCTGGTCAGTATATAGTTATTGACTGGGGCCTGTTTTATTGGAAGGCGGTGAAAATATGAAAGTTACTTATAGAAATTCAACGCAACTTTTCCTCAGCCCCTGCCATTGCATGTCCTGCGGCAAGGTATTTATAGTGCCGCGGCTAAGGTTTAGCAAAAGGGAGTCGGGGCACGTCAAAACGATGTTTTGCTTTAATTGCAAATGTGATCAGGATTTTATTGAAACCAAAAATGGAACGCAATTTGAATTTGAATACTGGAAGCAGTATATAGAACATCAAAAACAAAAAAAGGCGGTCGCCTCATGAAGTTAATTTTCTTCACGGATCCACACATAACGGACAAGACCCCGGCCAGCCGGACGGATAATTATCCGGAGGCCTTGCTAAAAAAGTTTCAGAATTTATGCGCGGACATAAATAAGCACGACCCTGATTACGTGATATGCGGCGGGGATTGGACGGACAAGCCCCGTATATCGGTAGAGCTTGCGGGCGCGTTCAACCGGGAGGTAAAGGCTACTAACAAGCCGTGGTACTGCGTACCCGGCAGCCATGATACCGTAGGGTATAACTATGACGCCCTTAACAATACGATGCTGGGCTATGCCTGCCGTTCGGGCGTAATGACATTACTGGATAGAGATATCGGTACAGCAATAGACGACGGCAGCATTTATATCGAGGGCTGCCGGCACTATCCCGATATGGACATGCTCAAAGAAAATATCCATATCGATTATGGTATGAAGGAGTATGATTTAAGTAAATTCAATATCCTTGTTGTCCACGGAATGCTGTTGCCTTCATCTGCTTTCCCATTCGTGAGCTGCACGGATCCGAATTTGGAAAAGAAAAAGAAAGACGCAAAAAATAAAAGCAAATCTATTGTTTATTGTACTTCTATCGATGATATTCTTAACGACGCAAAGATATATAAACCTGATTTAATTTTATCCGGCCATTATCATGACGGTTTCGAAGTTAAAAAAATGCATAGGGCAAGTGGGAACCATTCTGTATTCTTAAACCCCGGTTCGTTCGGCCGGAATTCTATATGCAGCCGCAACGTCAATTATTATGTTGTAGATATTAAAAATGGCGCTTTAACTTATCAATTAGAAGAAATAAAATGCGCGCAGCCTTATAAAACCATATTTGATTTCAATACCAATAAGGCGAACGCGCAGACCGCGGCCGCCCTTAAAGGCTATTCGAAAAAACTTTCCCAGAATATCAGTAATGCCAGGGATCTCAATGATATTATCAATGACATTGCCAAGGAAGACAACCTCGAAGACGGCGTGAAACAGCAGGCTAAAAAATATGTGGAAGATGCCAAGCTGACACAGATTGCGGACAGCAATGACCTCGCGTTTAAAGGCTATAAAGAAGAGCAGGCCAATATAGCCATTCAGCGCGTAATAATAAAGAACTTTCAGAGCTACCAGGATCAAACTATTGAGTTTGAAGATGGGCTAAACGTAATCGTCGGCGCCTCCCATAAAGGCAAGACGGCCATAGTCCGGGCGCTTGACTGGGTATTTGAGGACAGCCCTAAAGGCGCCGGGTTCATCCGCGCAGGCGCCAAGTCCTGTTCCGTAGAGGTAGAGTATACAAACGGGGTAAGGGTAAAGCGTATGCGTACCCTATCCAATACCGGGAAATACATTGTCCGCGAAGCCGACGGCACGGAAACCGAGTTCGAAAAATTCAAGGAGATGCCGATTAATGTGCTGAACGCGTCACAGGTACCGGCTATATCCTTTACAAAAAACTATACGGTCACTCCCAACGTCGCGCTGCAACACGATCCCCCGTTCTTTATCGGCGCTTCCGGATATGACCGGGCAGCCGTGCTGGGCCATCTAATAGATATAGACGCCGTAGACCTGGCTATCCGGGAAATACGGAAGTCGTTTATGTCCAAGAACAAGGACATAAAATCAAAGAGGCTTGACCTTGAAACCACGATAGAGCATTTAAAACAGTACGCCGGCCTCGGGGGCTACCGCAGGGAGATTTTAGAGTACAAGGACCTCTATGCCGCAATAAAAAAGAATAACGATCAGCTAACCGAGTTGCAGGGGCTATACGAGAAACTAAGCTCAGCATATAAAGTCCTGAAAGAGAAAAAAGAATATCTTGATAATCTGATTGATACCGATCAGGCTACCGGATTAATTAATAAAATCTCGAAAAACATTCAGGCGCAGGGGCAGCTTGAATTCTTATTTGACGGCCTTAAAGATTCAAAAAATAAATTATCTGATTTAAATAAAAAGGAGTTCCCAGTCATAGATCTGAATGCCCTTATTCAAAAGATAGAAACAAACATGGTTTTATTTAAAAACCTTTCCGCCGAAAACAACAAATTGACCGGCCTTTATAGCGGCCTGAAATTATTAAAAAATAACTTAGTCAATATAACCGAGCAGCAAGAGGGCTATCAGCGTGATTACGATAAGGTTTTTGACTTATTGGAGGTATGCCCGTTATGCAACAGGGCTATGTAGATTATAAGGGGGCGCCGTTATTAATACTGTCGAAACGCTTAACCATTACAGGAAGCTCGTGTCTAAGCAAGAGGCTGAGAAAATCCGTACGGAGGAACAGATACGGGTTACTGAGAAAGATATTAAGAACCTGTCTGCCGAGATTAAAAACAAATTCGGCTGCGAACCAAACTCCAAAGCCATAAAGGCCGAGATAGCCCGGCTCACCGATGAAATCGACGCCGATTTTAAAAAGCTGTCCGGGATATTTAACAATACGGAAAACGAAGAAGATGATTTGTAAATGGATTACGACATACAAAAGATGTCGTAAATTATAATGAGGGGTGTTGACACCATGTATCCGAGACTAATCAGGTTCAAGGATTTTTATCCGGCTTCAGATAATAAAAGATGGGTAACGGAAGGCGGGACGAATTGGGCGGACATAAAAGACGCGCTTGTCCGGTATGCTGCCAAATATACGGACTCCTACGCCGGCGATTTGTTTCACTGTTATGAATATTTAAATGAAAAGCTTTCCGAATATTCCGACTTTGCCGATAAAGGTCCGTCTTCCGTAATTATCTGTTTTCGGGAAAGCGGGATTGATTTAATTGGCGAAGACTATTTGCCTATGGAATACCAATACCAAAAAATCGATGCCATTGCTATATTCAAATTAGACATTTGGATCGAGAACGGCATACTTAAATTAAAACTGGAACGGGTTAGGCATCATATGCCAGATAAAATCTATTATAAAATAGAATTAAGCACAAAGGAAAAGAGTTATTTTATTTTTAGGGAGTATGATAAATTTCTTCAGACCGTTAACGAGATGGCGGATGAGTTAATGCGTGAGTGCTATGCGACTTGTACATTGGATTGCTATGGCACTTATAACGCGCCGAATATGACTGTGCCGGAGAATTTCCGTATTTATGTGATCGGCTTTGAAGAAATTGAATATTGCGAATACCATGATGCTATAAAGGCCCAGGAAACTGCGGCTACAGAGCAAGCGGTAAAAGACATTGATGAGGCCGAAGAAGATTAATCTTTTGAGGAAGGTTGATAATTTACCGATGAGGAACGGGAAGAGGCTAACTAAAAACCAAAAGGTTTTCATTAAAAAGAACGGCTACAACCCCGACGATTATTTTTTAATCAAGGTCGTCACCCCAAATAGGGAAATAGTATTAAAGCACAAAGTCACTGACGAAATTATCTCCGTATTTAACTATGACCCATTTTGCTTATATTAGGTGAATCTTATGAAACCAAACGATTTAAAAAAAGCCGGCAGGCAGATAGAAATAATGGAGCAGGACTATAACCAGCGGTTAGGGGCGGCGCGCATATTAAAGAGCCAGAAGAAAGCCCTTGAACAGGAGGTCGCCGCCCTTACGGACGAAATAGAAGACGAAAAGGTTATAGGTATGTTCCTTAAAAAAGTATCTACATATTCCAGGGGCATCGTGAAGTCCTTTATAGAGGATACCGTAACGGATGCCTTGCAATTTATTTTCTACCCGGGCATGAGGTTCGAGATAGAGCTTAACGACGATCCGGTATCTTCGAAAAGTAAGCCGTATGCGGAGGCTTATATAATAGAAGACATCGGTGGCCAGGAGGTCAGGCAGCTCCCGCAGAACGCCTGCGGGGGCGGCGCCATGGACGTTGTCTCCGTCGCCCTGCGCATAGCATTTGTGGAACTCTCCCATAAGCCGGTACTGCGCGGCCCGATTATATTCGACGAGCCGGGCAAGCATTTAAGCCGTGAAGAAGACCCGGATAATCCGACCAAGGATAACTATGCGCTTCGCTTTGCTTCCTATTTAAAGAATGCGTCCGCCATGTTCGGGCGGCAATATATAATGGTGTCCCATAACAGCAGCCTCATCGGGCAGGCCGATCATACCATCCGCGTCACCCGGCCGGATGACCGCTCGGAAATAGAATATTTGTGAGGTTAATTTATTAATGAAAGAAAATATTAATTGGGATAATATAATTCCTATAATAGAAAATGCTCTTAATGTAAAATTATACGAATGGCAAAAATTATATCTAAAATATGATGTCCATATGCCTATAGATAGACGTATCGGAAAAACAATGACATATTGTATTAAATCAATGCTTGCCTTAGAAGGCCCTATCGGGTTCTGGGATATTTATAAGCATAGGGACGAGAACGGCGGTCCCGCTTATCATAAATACTTTATTGGTTTATTTATAAATTTATGGATGAAATTAAAAAAGGCAAACTTACCTGTTATTGAAATTATGAATATTCCCGATAGATGGCTAACTCCAGATGCTGATTTCTTAAAACTGTATACAGAACAGAACGCTCAATCCGGTCAGAAAGGTATTCGAAAATAAATTAGGCAACTAAGGAATTTTGCTGAAGTGAATAATCCACCTCAGCATTTTTTATCTCAAAAAGCATACTTTCAGAGCCCCCCGTGCTGCCAGTTTTTTATTTTTATGATTTATATGTCATCAGGGCTTTAATTATTTTAAAGTTATGTAACCATAGAATTTTAATACCCTGTTGACATATATTTGATATTCCGCTATAATAATACCAGTTTTTATGTAACATGGGGGATTATTATGAGGGTCGGCTACATACGCGTCTCGTCAGAGGAACAAAGCCTTGCGCGGCAGAAAACCATCATGGATGAATACGGGGTCGAGGAAATATTCCAAGATGTAATGAGCGGCAAATCCATCGGGCGCGAAGGCTTCCAAAAGATGATGGCATTCGTCCGCAAGGGGGATGTCCTTATCGTCGAAAGCTTTTCCAGGCTTGCGAGGAACACGATGGATTTACTGAAAATAGTTGACGAGCTTGCAACTAAAAACGTGCAGCTTATAAGCAAAAAAGAAAACATAGATACCGACAGCCCGTCTGGGCGGCTGATGCTAACGCTCTTTGCAGCCATAGCCCAATTCGAAAGGGACATTATGCTTGAGCGCCAAAGGGAAGGGATTATTGAAGCAAAGAAAGCCGGGAAATATAAAGGCGGCAAACCTAAAATAAACATGAAAGAATTTTTAAAATATTACAACGAATGGAAATCAGGGGAAATAAAAGCCGTCAGGGCCATGAAGCTCCTTAATATATCAGCTAATACATTCTATAGAAAAGTCCGGGAAATCGAGGGCAGAAAAACAGATGCGGATTTGAGGACAGGTACATAATGTAAATATGTATAAAAAAAAGGGGAAATGAATCACTAACATTATATGCGTAAATTCTATATGTGCCTTTACAAATACTGGTATATCATATATAATAAATTTTAAGCATGAGAAAGAGCCCTTATATCCGAACGCTTTTGGCAGGGCAAGCGGATATTAAGGACCCCGGATCTGTATTAATGCGCGAGCATTAATTGTCTGCTTAAACAATTATATCAGAGCCAATGGAAAAGTCAATGTTTAAATTTATTTTTAAGCAGGATTAATTTACCGACAAAATTTTTTAAAATAAATCTTAAAACGACTTGTCTAAATGATATAATAATTGAGCAAGATTTTACAGATCTATGCAACCTTTCTTGTGCGGAGAAAGGTTTTTTATTTTCACATATGCCAAATAACCAAATAGGGGAATTCCGATGGGGGCAAACGAAAATAACATAGATCTTAAATACGACGAAGAAATGCAGGTAGAAATGGAGGGCATTTACCTCCACGGGTACGGGGTAGTCCCAAAGTACCCCATGCTTGACCCGGACATATGCGCAAAGGCCAAAGTATTGTACTCATACCTGTGCGTATGCACCAGCGGCGGCGTTTCGTACACGTCCCGCAGCCTTATTTTAAAGCATTTAGACATGTCGAAGAAATTATACTATAAGTGCCTGAACGAATTGAAAAGCAACGGGTACGTATCCGTAAGGCAAACAATTATCGAACGCAATAAATTTTCCAAAAATGTTTATACGATAGTCAATAAACCTATAAAATTCAAAGACAATTATTCAAACGAAATATTCGGCAAAATCAGGTTAAGAGGCATAATGTCCACTGGATATGGCTTCGTTCCGCGCACGGCTCTTGAAGACGATAACATCAACATCTATGCAAAAGCCATCTACTGCTATTACTGCTCCTACACAGGGGCCGGCGACACGGCATACCCTAAACTGAATGATATCCTTTACCACCTGGGTGTAAAGGAAGATACATACCTAAAGTACCGCAAGGAGCTTATCGAGTACGGCTACATTGCCATTACGCAGAGGCATGTAGATGGGCGATACTGTGTACCTGATATCATTTTGGCAAATGAGATTGATCCAGAACGCAAAAAAATTGAGCCTAACATGGACAGCTCCATTAAGAGGAATAGCCATACCATTTTTATATTTGAAGGCGCCAAAAAACGTTCCTCCATAAAGAATGACTCGAACATAATACAGGGGCCTATAGAAGAGGACACGGTAAAAGAGGACACGGTGAAAAGGGATTCGAACATATCACAGGGGCCTACGGAAGAGGACACGGTGACGAATCGCATAGAATCAACAGTTCCTATAGAAGAGGATACAGTGAAAAATGACTCGAACATAATACAGGGGCCTATAGAAGAGGACACGGTAAAAGAGGACACGGTGAAAGAGGACACGGTAAAAGAGGACACTATTAGTAACAATTATATTAGTAACAACTGTATTAATAACAACCTAGTTAGCCGCACCGTCACTATAGATCTATCTATCTATCAAGGGACGAACATAGAATCGAATGATGGATTGATAGAACAAAATGAATCTGTAATATCTTCTGAAACAGAGGACAAGCCCTTTATAAAAATGAACTTCCGAATGGCTGCCGACGCAATTACGGAACATGCGCCGGCTACTGCAACCAGGCCTACAACTGACGACTCCCTCAATAAAAGCGTCCGTCGTCAAATTGAATCACGACTAAGCAAAGAATGCCAGCTCCCCTACGAATACCGTGAGGACAAAGAAAAAATGCGCATTGCTATAGAGTTAATATCAGAGTATGATGATTATGATTACGCACCCGCAATGGGCTTATACAAGATGTGCGTATCGGCGGTAAACGAATTATGCATGATGAAAAATAACATCTTCCTTAACAACACCAGCGTCTCATACGCGAACGTCATTGACGAGATTAACGAATACCTGCGCATGGACGGGACGATAAGGCTTGTCCTTGAGTCCGCAGTGGACGACTTCATGGAGGCGTCCAAAAAAACCGTTATTCATAAACAGATGCACTATATGAAGTCATGCATATGGAACGCGATGAAAACCTACAGGGCAAAGCTGGACAGCTTCGCGCTGCAACTTTCATCAGGCTACCCTTGCGGAGATAAAGCCGCCAGCCAGTATTAAAGGAGGAAAACATTTTGAGTATGTATAACAGTCTGTTTAGAGTAGAGGATACCGCCGGTGCGGCATTGAGCGCCCTTGGTGTAGATTATACTACCGTCCCGCGCTTCAGGGACGCATATTTCGCATGGATGGACGACAAAATGAGCGAACCTATTATCGTCCTCCTTACACGCACAGGGGGCGGGAATCGGTTGTATTACGAAAACCAAGTGGAACACGATACGTACTTCCCTGAACAAGTATACACAGGCCCGTTCAACGACGACCTTAGGAAGCTGACGGGGTTTATATCCGACTGCGACGACAGCTTTGACAAGACATATGCCTATTTTAAATACGAAGTACCAGACGAATACACAGAAAAGATTAAACAGATTTTAGAAATCCATGGCGAGCCGATGACCCTTAAAGAAAAATTCGATATAGCTGTGGCCGCAATTGAAAACGTGAGCCCATAGGTTTAGAGGAAGGACTATGGTTATGCAAGAAGCAACGCAACCTTTGTATGTATGGACCGCAAAGGCGGAAGAACAAGCTAAAATTAAAGGCATAAAGCACCGTAAAAAAGGGCGCGCAGCAACCTATAACGGCGAGTATATTAGAAAATATGGCTCTATAACGAAGGACTGGATAAAGAAGGGGTATATAGAGTTAAAGAATGATAATTAAAGAAGTGATGGCGCGTGTATGAGAAAAGTCTAACTGGGAGGGACAGGCTTCCAAACTACGAGGACGATGACTATATTTTTTGGGAGGACGGCAAAAAACGCTTAAACCCAAATTGGGAATATGCCCGCGAATGCCGTAAAAAAAATTATTTCCGCTGCCCTGTATGCAACCAGGGGATAGCGTTTATTATTGACCATACGGACAGCCTTTATTTTATTTACCCTAAGGTAAACAAAGAGGGCTTTAAAAAGACGGGCATAATGTCTTTCGAATGTTTCGAAAACGATGTGCTACCGGCCTTATATGCATACAAGGATAAGGAACTGATATATAACCTTTGCGGTGACGTTTTTTTCGATCCGTTTGAACATGTTTTTTCCTGTTACCATTGTTTTGTTAAAACAGGCGAACGAAAACTTTATAAGCCGGAACAATTAATAAAAAAATACCAAAAACCGTATGATCCCGGCCTCTGTGACTATACAGATATCTGCAATATCTGCGGGGATCAGGTTTATGAGACAGTAATTCCCGAAAAAATAAATGACAGCATTATTATGCATAAGGTATTCATGTGTTCGAATGATTTGTGCAATTTTAAATATATGTAAACGCCCCTGCTTAGCCGGGGCGTTTAACATTTGATTTGGAAGAGAATTATTTCGAATATTTAGCGACATATTATGATGCTACAAAACGATTGTTAATGATAACTGCCCTGTCAACGGTTTATGACTTTTTAGACAGTCGCAATAAACGAGCCGGCGAACTGGATGGTCGCATACGGTACGAGGATGCTTACGGGAATAGCCACTTCCGGTCCGGAACCGCAGCTCAGAATTTCAATATAGCCGTTTCCTTGTATTATCGGGAAAATATAGCGCTGGTTCAGATCCACGCCAGTGTAGCTTGTTACGCCGATAGTCAGCGGAGTCTCGTAGACGGGCAGGTACGGGCAGCCCCTAATTTGCAAGTTGCCGGTCGGGCTGCCGGAAATTGAGTTAATAACCACATGGACGTGGATAAACTTATAACGCCCGATTGAGAAACACAGACCCCTGACGAGTCCCAGCGTAATTGTTCCGGCAGTGGTGCCGCCCCTAACGATAGGCGTCCATGTCTCCTCCGTCACACGCATAGCGCCTGCTGCTTTCGCCAGTTCAAGGGCTTTTTCTATTGTCATTATTTCATTGTTAGGCGTCATTATTTCCATTGGTTTTTGCATTACAAAGCCTCCTATATGTTTTCAGAAAATTCACTTTCACGTACTACACCTAGCTAGTCGCTATAAAACAGCCGGCGAGTTGAATGGTCGCATACTGGGCGAGGATGCTTACTGGCAGGGCCTGTTCGGGGCCGTAGCCGCAACTCAGGATCTCGATCACGCCGCTCGGAAGGATCTGCGCGGTAAGGTAACGCTGGTTCAAATCCACGCCGGTATAGCTAGTCACGCCCAAATCCAGCGGCGTTTCGTATATCGGGGTAAACGGCGAGCCGGTTATTTGCAAGTTTCCGGTCGGGCTGCCCGAAATCGCATTTATTACCACATGGACATGGATAAACTTTAACTTGCCCAGTATGACACAAAGTCCTCTTGCGAGCCCCAGCGAAATCGTGCCGGCTGTGGTGCCGCCTTTGACAATGGGGGTAAAGGTTGTTACGGAAACTTGTTGCAGGATCGGCCTAATGACATAGTTGCCGGTATAGCCAGTTGACGCGCTAGTACGATCTGACCAGGTGCTACCGCTGCTGTAAAAACTTTGCCCGGCGCTTATAATGTTAACGCCGTTTGTATTTGTTACTTTATCGCCAAGTTCCATAAAAATATTGCAAAATCCGTTAGTTCCAGTGCTTTGCTTAACGATGATCGCATATTTCCCAGCAGAGGGGATAACATAAGGAACCGGAAGTGTGACAGTGACAATTCCGGTATGTGTTAAGGTTCCTGTTGCCACGGGTGACGGTAATGATGAAATCGCCGGAGGTTCTCCGCCGGATGTAGCCGGTACGATATATATCGAATATGTAGATCCTATCGAACTGGTATATAACATAACGTCCGAAATCATTCTATAGTAATTATTATAGTCACTGGTTAAATCATAAACATTACTTATGTACATAAGGTAGCTATATGCTAATCCAAAATTTGGCAACGCCGAATCATGTGATTCTATCTTGCTAATCCCGACATCTCTGAAATCGGTCACGGCGTAATGGGCTGTTTTAGCGGCAACCACGGCATCTTGGTAAGACATCCAAAAATACCCTGAATCCCCAAAACCTGTCCCCCAGCTATTCTTGACCAGCCACGCGCCGTTATTGCTTGGTCGGTACCCAGCATTAAAATTTGTTGTGGCGAAGTTATCATTCCACCCACATACAAAGACTGCATGATTGGAACCGATATCGGTAGGCGTATAAAGCGCGCGATTTGTACTATTGTAATAAGTGGATGAATTCAAAGCCGTGCCGGACATTGATACATACATGCCGCCGAAATCCAAGATAGCTTGTTTCATGGAATTTTGATTGTTCGCAATCGCTGAAGTACCAGTCGGATGCAATACAACGGGTTTAGCCATTGAAGTGGAATTCCATGTCCCTCCGGGGCTCGTGTTATAAGGGACATCCGAAGTATTGACAGGACCAGACCAATTGGTCAGATAAACTTCAGAGTAATTGAAGTTCGCGCCGTCATCCGCGCCTCTCCCGATAAATCCGTTGGGGTTTTGGGTGCTTACAAAAAAACGGTGATGTTCTTCCGAATAATTGCGTTTTACGTTATCGTGCAGGCTTTGTAACGTTTCAAGGGCCGCAAGGGAAGCAAACGCCCAGCAGACACCGTTATAATAACCTTGGTCTTTGACCTGGGTCATGATGTTTAAGGATCTGGGGTCATATGAGGCAGCAAAAGTTCTCGTCTCAACAGGCGGTGTCGGCAATTGCGGATCGTGCGCATATGGGATCAAATTGCCATATTTTGCTGTATTACCTTCCGCTAAATCCTTAAGATACTCTTTATATTCATCAGTAAACTCGATGACTTGGCCGCCGTCTAGCGTATTGTTTGTTAAAACAGAATCATCCATATTCATTTCCTTTCGCTTTTTTTGTTTTTAGTATTTATTAATCAAGTATTTTTTAAATCACCTCTCATTGAGCGTGTGTTTTCATAAATTATGTCTATAGACTATAAGTTTCCATTATTACTCTGATATTGACAAATTATGATAAACTAAGAAAAACTCAGATCGCTCATATGGATATATATGATTTATGTATAAAATAGGTTCCTATTTGGGGATTTTTTTATATTATTATTTCGACAAAACATTTTTTGAAATTTAATAAATTATTTTAAATAATCTTGACACAATAAGAAAAATATTGTATTATGGAATCAAATATAGAGGAGGGGTTATTATGCCTACGAAAGGCAAGCTGTATGCGGGTATCACGGCGTTTTCGTTAGCCGCACTTATTGTCACGGGTACATTTGCGTGGACCAGCTTTAATTCAAGCAAAGTAAACGAATGGAGGGGAGCCGGCAGTCTAGGAGCCGGCGCGGGCGGTACTTTGCATGACGATCATATTGACAACGAAAATAGGAAAGATGTTTATGTAGAAAATTGGGGCACCGAAGATCTCTTTGTCCGCATCAGGTTGACCGAGTATATGGAGGCAGGAGAAGGGGCGGGTTTGAAATCAACTTCAAAAGATCCAACCTTCGAAAATTACATACCTAATGCCGATAACCTATCTAAATCAATTATCGGGTATGGAGATATTAATAATTTAAATACTTGGCAAGATATATGGTATAGGTTTCCGGAAGATGGGGATCTGGACACTGGAATACGTAATGTGGCAGCATTAAAAAGTTATTGGAAATGGGATATGGGCGGGCAAAAATTTTATTATCCCGCTCCCGCAGATAAAAGAGACGATAAAAGCTATGTCGATCAAAACAGTCCGGACAATCTGACAGCGGCAAGTAAAAATAATGCCGGCGTGCAGGCAAAACAAACATTGCCGGCAACGGTAATGACAATGGCGGAATGGAAGAAAGCCGGAATGCCGGTAGGGAACTTTTGGGTTATAGACAGAACATATCAGCATTTGACCCCAGACAAGACAGGCATTGAAGGCAATTGGGCATATTGGGCTGCCCCCTTGAAACCAGGGGAAGCCACAGGGCTATTATTAACTAAAGTTACCCTTATAGATACGGCGTTTCAACAATATGGGAAAGAGAATGAATCCATAAATGGCCTTTACTATGAGTTTGATAAAGGCTACTATTACGGCATAAACGTCGTGGCGCAAATGGCGACTAAAACCGGTACGATTGATAACACCGTACTACCAGATAATTACATAAGGTTCGGGGATCCCGCGAATGGAGGCTGGTCAAATGACGGACAGGCGTTGATGGAACTTATTGTTGCAAATACAACACCTTCTAGCAGTATTTTATATAATTTTACACTTGAAGTCGGAGAAGGCGGTTCTTTACCCGATTCTGTTGATAATATAATACATGGCCAATATGAAGCTGGTACCTCAATAAGTGTGATTGCACAGCCAATACTTGGCGTCCCTTTTTATAAATGGATTTCTACAGATAACAAGGGAACATTCGACGACGCAACTAAACTTGCGACTACATTTATTATGCCTAATAGTGACGTGACTGTTACAGCAGTATTTAGGCAAGGAACTATCGAAATATCGCAAGATTAAATACTAATAAATAATTTGGTTCTTATATAGCCGACTTTTATGGTGCTGCTGGTGTATGGCAACAATTCGTGTAAAAAAGCAGCCTTAAGTTATTATTTACTAATTTATTAGGACCATCAGGAGACTCTTATATCCAACTTCTTAAAAAATTGGGGTGTAATGTTATTTCTTGGGTTGACATATATGATAGAGCATTTCACCAAGCCAAGCGTACGTGCACAGGCATGATAAATACGCTCGAACATATTGTTCCCCAGAAAAAAACATCACACCCAAAAATTGTAATTAGCAAATGGCTGTTAGAGAATCATCATAACAGCCATTTGCTAATTTAGAACTTATTTGTTTAGGCGGTCGCAATAAACGAGCCGGCGAACTGGATGGTCGCATACGGTACGAGGATGCTTACGGGAATAGCCACTTCCGGTCCGGAACCGCAGCTCAGAATTTCAATATAGCCG
>Ga0209628_10000010_pt1 | contig 95623 bp, 87 predicted proteins | sample TergutCu122P4_FD_187285 | JGI IMG/M metagenome (GOLD analysis project Ga0209628, IMG submission 187285) | Cubitermes ugandensis P4 segment gut microbial communities from Kakamega Forest, Kenya - Cu122 P4 (SPAdes) (version 2) | ecosystem: Host-associated > Arthropoda: Insects > Digestive system... | reverse complement strand
TTTTGATGATGTTTCCCACCTGTATGGACTCCAAAAGCCGTAACCGTACACTCTGTCCGTCCATCACCGTCTGGTCTGTATGTATGCAGGCCAGAACGGTATTCTTCATCCCGGCCATTGCCTTGTCCACAGCCGACAGAAAACCCATGTTGCGCTCCTGAGTGTACGCCTCGACAAACTCTTCATCGCTCATTTCAGGTATCAATGCGGATACCGTCCGTCCCTGCACCTGAGTAACAGGCACGACAGCAACGCTGCTGTTGCGTGTCTGCACCGATTCGGCAGCGCCGGTATAGGACGCCTCTCCTGTACCCGATCCCCCCATTCCACCTCCCATGCCTGTGGCGCCACCAATGCCCATCGTTCCGCCGGAACTCATGGCTCCTCCTGCTCCCGTACTTCCCGGCATATACTTCGCCGCCATCTGAAACGATTTTTCCATCAGCTCAAGGTGGCTGTCCACAGGATTTTTGCTATTCTCACTCTCTTCCATCTTCTGCTTCATCTCCTCCAGCTCCTGCTTCAGACGCTCCTTTTCGGGGTCTTCGCGGGGCTGCTCATAAAAGTTGCCAAGAACACGGTTAAGGTCGTTATAGGCCACCGCCGAGCTTTGTATCGATGCCTGCTGACGCGAGACGATATCGCTACCCGTTCTTGGAGAGGGTTCGTTCAACAACAGCGCAAAATCGTTCGTCTGTTTTGGCGTATTGTTGCCAAGCAGTGCAGAGATATCCTGTAGCGAGCGCATCCGCTCCTCCTGCCTCTGCTTGATATGCTCCTGTTCGTAGGCATCGCGCTTGTCGCCGATGATGCTTTCATTCTTGGGCAGGGGAATCTCCGTGTTAAAACCCAAGCCCGCTTCGGCTTTTGCCTTCTTGTCCGCCGATGGCGAAAAGATCAGGAACATACTCCCCGCACAGATGATCCCCATGAGCGCAAAGACGGCATACTTCTTCATCTTTTGCTTCTGCTCATTGGAGAGGCTAAGCTTGTTTTCGTCACTCATTTGATTGCTGTTCGCCATATTTTAACACGTTTGAACGGTATATACTGTCTTTTTGATGTTGAACTTTAAGCATCTCCAGATGTTGAATCTTTAGAAATTCCGCTTCCGCACTGCGTTTCCCAAAGTGGTAAATGGAGCTTGCCACAAACCAGATACTGGCTACCGCCAGAGCGATGCAGATGATTAACACCATCACAAACCGCCTCATGGGAGTGGGTTGGCCACAGAGCAGCCGGAGGCGGTACTCAATCTCGTCCCCCACGCCTGTCAAAGATTTTTTTAGCTGGTCAGTCATAAGCGCCTCTCCTTCTAACGGTCGATTACACGTAAATCCCTATTCTCAACAATCTCAAACGCTTCCATCGTAAAACCGTGCGGATTGTTGTCGCTCCTCAGCGAATTGATCAGGTTGCACCGGGTCACAAGACTGCGTTCGGTGATGTTGCTTTCCCGGATGATGAGCTGTCTTGCAAAGGTCACTATCCTGTAGGGATAGGAGTCAAAGTTGCACAATATGCTGTCTACCTGAAGATTCTGGTTGATGTTTCCCGAAATGATGCGGTTGTAATAACCCTTCTCCTGCATGTCCTTGTAATAGCCAAAGGCCGATTTGTCGACAAGGAACAGCGCCCGACGGATATTGCTCTCTATCGCATTCTTGTCGGGCGAAAGGGTGAAAAAGAGTTCGTGAAAGCGTTTGACATGCTCCCGCGCTTCTACAGGCCGGTTTTGCGACAGGTCCTGAGAGAGTGCAAGCATCAGTGACTTTCCGCCGTCCAGCACATAGATCCGCTGCCGCTGCGCCTCTGCAAAGCTATAGGCGCTCCAGACGGCGTAGCCTGTTACACAGGCGCACAGGCACACAAATACGATTCCGAAGAACCGTATCTGCTTGAATGAGGTTTCAATGTTTTTTAATGACTTGAATTCCATGTTTCAGTTGTTTTTGACCGTTTTCAACTATTGCTGCGGTTGACTAACCGTCCCGCGATGTTTCCCGTTGCCGCTCCTGCAGCTGCTCCCGCCACTCCCCCTGCCTTGGCTGCCGTTGCATTGATGCTGCGGTTGTATGAGCCCATGCCGCCTGCCGAGATGATCCAGTTCGCTACCGTAGGTATGGTAAAGTACCCGATGATACCGATGATCATAAAGATGATGTAAGTGGTATTGCTCGCCTGTATCGAGAAGTTGGGGTTGTTCTGCAACTGGGAGATGTCGTTCTGCAGCATCAATATCTGTATCTTTGCAAGTACCGAGCTGAACAAGTCGGAGACAGGCAGCCACAGATAGACCGAGATGTAACGGCTTATCCACTGTGTTAGGGTGGAGTGAAAGCCATCATACACGGCAATACCAAAGGCGATGGGGCCGAGTATGGCCAGCACAATAAGAAAGAACGTCCGTACCGTATCTATGACTAATGCTGCCGCCTGAAACAGCAGCTCCAGCAGTTCACGAAACCAGTTGCGAATATTCTCTTTCAGGTTGTGCATCCCACGCTCGATGTACATGCCTGCAATCTCCGGCGCATCGAGTAAACCCAGTTCCGACAGGCGCTGGTCGAACGCTTCATTATTGACAAGCCATGCCGTCTGTGGACTGCTCATCATCGCTTCATATTCGAGCCTGTCCTTCTGCTTGCGGTACTCGTTCATGTCAAAGGTTTGCGTATCGAGCATCTGATGTGTCCCTTTCACAATCGGAGACATGATCGTATTGATCGTACCCAGCACAAAGGTGGGAAAGAACATGATGCACAGACCAAGGGCAAAAGGGCGCAACAGCGGATAGACATCGATCGGTTCGGCGCGGGAGAGGGATTGCCACACACGCGAGGCGACATAAAAGAGCGCCCCCAGTCCGGCAATCCCCTTGGCCACGCCCGCCATGTCACTGCAAAGCGGCATCATCTCCGTGTACAGATTGCGGAGGATCTGATGCAGATTGTCGAAATCAATGGCTAATACGGTCGTCATAGTCTACCAGTACCTGTCAGTCGGATTTCCATACAGGGCAAGCACCTGATCAATATCCCCGGTCTTCTGTGCACGGAGGAACGAGATCGAAAAGACCTGACGTGTGTAGTAAAGAACTAAATTGCGATGCTCTACAAGCTTGTCATAAACAACGTTGATGATGTTCATCCGCTCGGAATCGTTCATCGACAGTCCGTTGTTCTGGTTCACCACGTTCTTCAACTCAAGAAGCATGTTTGCCCCTTCAGAGAGCATGACGCCATATCCGGCAGAGATGGCGACTAATTCGGCAAAATGCAGGTTGGGATCGGAAAGCATCCGCTTGTAGCCGTTAATGTAGATGTCGCTGATCTCACCCACGATCAGGATGGCGTCGCGCACCTTCTTGGCATCCTTAACCAGATCGCTCACTGCCTTGAGCTTGTCATAGTATTCCTTGCCCTGCTCATACACTTTCTTTACCTGTTCAAAGTTTTTGATTACATTTGCTACAGTGGAAGATGTCTGCACGATCTGTTCGGCAGAGTTGAGAATACTGGTCACAATGTGTGCAGGGTCGGTGACTATAAATTGCGCCTGTACATGCGTTTTGAAGACTAACATTGCAAGTACAATGTTGGTGATCACTAAAATGATTTTTTTAATAATATTCATAAAATTTCCTTTTTTATTGATTAATTGTTATTTCCTCGTTTGCTTTCGGCTAATTGTTTAATAGCCAGTTCAATATTTCCATCTAACTTCTCGGCGAGGTGCATCAGCTCAAGCTTTTCGGTCTCCTCTGTGGTGTACGCATAATACTCCTCCAGACTCACCTCGGTGGCATATACAGCCGACTGCACCCCGCCGAGCCCAATCCACACTTCCTTGTATTTTCGTGATGGACTGTTCGCCATGTTGATGGATAACACCTGCGATTTTTCTTTCTCTGTCAAGCCCAGCAAAGCCTGAATGCTGTCAAACTTGTTCATGTACTTGCGCTGGTCAAGAAGAATCTTGCAGTCGGCATTGTTGATGATAGACTCCTTCACAATGGGCGAAGCAATGATATCATCCACCTCCTGCGTCACTACTATGGCCTCGCCAAAGAACTTGCGGACGGTCTTGTAGAGGTATTTGATGTACTCCGCCATTCCCTCCTTGGCAATAGCCTTCCACGCCTCCTCAATCAGAATCATCTTCCGGATACCTTTTAATCGTCTCATCTTGTTGATAAATACTTCCATGATGATGATCGTGGTGATCGGAAAGAGAATCTTGTGGTCTTTGATCGCATCAATCTCAAAGACAATAAAACGTTTAGACAGCAGGTCGAGCTGCTTTTCGGAGTTCAACAGGTAGTCATACTCCCCTCCCTTGTAATACGGCTCAAGCACATTCAGAAAATTGGCAATATCAAAATCCTTTTCCCGGACTTGCTTGGTCTCCAAAATCTCCCTGTACTCGCTCTTTACAAACTCATAAAAGGAGTTGAAAGAGGGCATCACCTCCCTGCCTTTCAACCGGTCGATATAAAAACTCACCGCATTGGAGAGTGCTACCTCTTCCGCTCTGGTGGGCGGCTCGTTATCCCGCTTCCATAACGTCAATATCAGCGTTTTGATACTCTCCCTCTTTTCAATGTCGAACACGCCGTCATCCGTATAGAACGGATTGAACGCAATCGGGTTCTCTTCTGTATAGGTGAAGTATACGCCGTCACTGCCGTTTGTTTTGCGGTTGATCAGGTTACACAGTCCCTGATAGCTGTTACCGGTATCCACCAGAACAATGTGCGCTCCCTGTTCATAGTACTGCCGTACCATGTGGTTGGTGAAGAACGATTTTCCAGAACCGGAAGGACCAAGTATGAACTTGTTCCGGTTGGTGATGATCCCCTTCTTCATCGGCAGGTCAGAGATGTCCAGATGTAGCGGTTTTCCCGTAAGCCGGTCCACCATCTTGATGCCGAAGGGCGAGAGCGACGATCTGTAGTTGGTCTCTTCCGTGAAAAAGCAGAGCGCCTGTTCGATGAAAGTGTAAAAAGATTCTTCGCTCGGAAAATCGGCTTCATTCCCCGGAATACCCGCCCAAAAGAGCGTCGGGGTGTCGACCGTATTGTGGCGCGGCTTGCACTCCATGAGCGCAAGCTGGCTGCCCACATCGTTCTTGACCCGCTTCAACTCCTCACGGTCATCCGACCATGCCATCACGTTGCAGTGGCAACGGATAGAGGTGAGCCCCAATGAGTGCGCCTCGTTCAGATACTGCTCTATCCACTCCTTGTTGATCTGGTTCTGACGGCTGTAGCGTGACAGGGAGTTCATGTTTCTGGCCTGCTTCTCAAAGCGTTTCAAGTTTTCCGAGCTGTCGTCGATAAACAGAAACTGGTTGTAGATGTGGTTGCAGGAGAGCAGTACCCCAACCGGCGCTGCATAGGAGAGGCGGCAGTCGCTGCGGTCGGTGGAGAGCTTTTCGTACCGGATGTCGGAAGATACCCTTGAGGGCAGATCTTCCACGTCCGAGAGCGTATGCAAGCAGAGGATATTGTCTCCAATCACCATCTCTTCGGGCTTGATCTGAATATCCTTCAAGGTGGTAGTATCTTCGAGCGAGAGCGAAAAGTAGTTTTCAATGATTCCCGGATGGCTGTTCGTTCCGGTGATCTCATCTACCGTCAGCCGTATCAGCCTGACAAAACCGCTGTCGTTCACTATGCGCTCAAACTGACCGACTGCCTCTAGAAACTTGGTCACCGTCTCCCTGTCTCTGATCTCCTTGGGAACAAGAAAACCGCGACAGAGCGTATTAAAGTTGCTTTGCTGGCGCATACGCTCCTTGGTCGTCTTGGTCAGAAACAGAAAGCAGGCATGGTTCAAAAAGGGGCGTTCATTGAAGTGCCGCTCAAACGAACGCGACAAAAAGCTCAAATCATCCTTCTTGATATCTGGCTGATAGCTCTCTCTGATGAACCAGTCCTGCTTGTGTACAACACTGTAGTTAGGCAACACCTTGATCGCCTTTGTCCATGCCGAATGGATTGCATCATATTCGGACGAGGTGACGGTAAAGAGTTCGGGCAACTCTACCCGGAACGCTACCGTCACATCCGCATCCTTGGAGATGATGCAGTCATGCTCTACAGCCAGCAGCGGAAACTTGCTCTCAAGTGTGGAAGCCCGCAATACGTTCCTCATGCTTCTCTTTTTAATGGTTGAACAGTCGGGAAAAGTTTTGGCGGCTGATGACAAATCGCGGATGGTTGCGCCTTGCCTGCACTTTCATAAGGCCGTGTTCGCCATACATCCTGTTCAGATGGAACGTACCATAAACTAAAATGAGTGCGGTGACCACACCAAATGCGATGCACACCCATTGGTTTATGCCCACCATGTACATGACCACAAACACGACAAACAGACCCAGCAACCCGCCTGCGAAGATGAAAAGATATTGCGCTTTCAGCCCCTGAAACTCTGCCGGTTTCCCTATTCCTCTGTTAACAGGAAACTCCATATTCCACTTCGTCTTTACAAAAAGAAGGCTCTGAGGATGGTGGCTGCCACAATTAGGAAGATGCACGCACCAAACCAGCTTGCAGCAGTCTTGCCCGTATCGGGGTCGCCACTCGAAAACTTCGAGTATACCTTAACCCCGCCAATCAGACCAACCACTGCACCAATGGCATAGATCAGCTTCGTGGCGGGGTCAAAGTACGAGGATACCATTTGTGTGGCCTCGGTGATGCCTGCCGAGCCGTCGCCCTGTGCCAGGGCGCTGACCGTAGCCAGAAAAAAGGAGGCTGCGGAAAAGATAAGTTTTTGTTTGTTTTTTACCATAATCATTTTTTTTAATGCCGTGAGGCGTGATAACCTCACGGCGGTGAATACTTTTGTTGTTGAATTTTTCCTGCTTTCGTAAGCGCTACCCATAATCACTTTTTTTCATCTCTTGTCCTTTTTAAATTGTTTAACCTTCATTGTTTAACCGAGAAATTCCTGCATATTGAAATTCTTCCAGTCGTTATCACTGTTTTTATTTCTATCTCCATTATCCCACTTGTCTATCCTTCCTACTTCTTCACTATCCATCTCTCCATTATCCGCTTCCACTTACAGGTTCGCTTCCTTCGTTTCCCCTTCCGTGTCAGATGAGATGTCCAACTCTTCGGAATTGACCTCACTCTCGAAAACCTCATTCAACCTCCCAGATGGAATAACGGCGTCCCTGTGTTCGTTCCCACCGGCAAAAGTATTTGTTTTTTCTTCCTGTAAATCAGTTTTTACGCCTGCGGTGGGGGTTGTCTGGGGTTATCCGAGATTGGAACGGATAAAGCGACTTCTTACCACCAATTCGGAGATGTCGACTTCCTTCTTTGAAAAATATTATTATTCCTTTCGTTGCCGATTTCTTGAGACAGGCTATCCGATAGCCAAGAACAAGGTAATGAGATAAACATAATATACTCATTATCTGCACTATGGTTTTTATAGGATTTTGGGATATTTCTCGAAAGTTACGCAAAATAAAAAAATAAAAATTTTTAATACAAGATGCAGCTTTTTTGACTATCTTTGTGGCTTAAAAACAGAAGGAAAAACTATGAAACCAAAACTTTATTGTGTGCCAAGGGATGGCATTTAATATGACTCCTGAGAAAATCGGGAGAAATCATGATGTAATTTAACTTTGCTATTTTCCAAGAAGCCGCATAACATTTTGGCTTCCATCAGAAAAACAGGAGCAAGTATAAAATTAATTTATAAACCAATTAAAAATAAACATATATGATTAAAAAAACTATTAAATTCTTGACAATCTCGCTTTTTTTGGCATGTAATCTTATTTCCTGCACAAAAAACAAGGATGAAAAAAAATTAGATGATAACAATTCTATCGTAGTTAATAATTTTAATATTGACTTTTATCCAAAAGTTTCTGAGGGGTATATTAATCTATCTAGTATTAATTTTAGCCATATCGAAAACCTCTTTGCGTTACCTTTATCTGCTATTATAGAAATTGTTGAGGGCAGATGGAAACTTGTAAGTACATCAGGCGGCATTGAAGGTAAGACGAATATTGTTACGAATGGTGCATACATGGAGTTAACTTCTGAACATATTAGAATGGGTGACAATACTTCTGGAAATAGTGTTGATTCACCTGTTATATGGGCAAAAGGAAAAAATTCTTTTAAGATTAATGACATTGAACCATATGTACTAACCTACAATCATGAAAAACAAGATGATATCATAATACGTGCAAGTCTTTTAGTACCTATGCAATTTATTAATGATACGTTAATGATGTGGGATTTAAGGAATGATGGTTTTTTCTATTTTTTTGTAAAATATTAAAAAACAATTACTATGAAGAAAGATTTACTAAAAGATGCTTCTTATGTCAGCAGAGGAGAAAATGGAAGTATTGAATTTGCTAGATTTGAAGATACGAAGAAACACAGCAGGAAAATGGATAATGATGTTGCTTTCATTAAATCCATTCTAAATGCAAAAGAAGAAGATGATTTTCGTTTAATAAGAGAAGAAACAGATGAATTAGGTATTACTCACAAAAGGTACCAACAGTATTATAAGGGAATCAAGGTGGATGATGCTGAGTATCTGCTTCACGGAAAAAACGGTAATATTGAAGTAATGAATGGTGACTATCAAGACGTTACTATTGAATCAGTGAAACCGACTCTAAATGAACAACAAGCGAAGAAAAAAGCATTGGAATATGTTGGTGCAGTTAGATATCTTTGGGAGTGCTCCGAAATGGAAGAGCATATTAAACAACGTCTAAATGATCCAAATGCAACTGCACAACCAAAAGGTGAATTGGTAATTGCTAAAGATTTTTTAAAAGGGAGTAACTCATTGAAATTGTCGTGGAAGTTACCTATTTTTTCCTTAGAGCCTTATAATAAACAAATGATTTTTGTGGATGCTACTAATGGTGATATTATCAATGACTTGCCTATATTTTTAAATACAAATACTGCTGGTACTGCGCAAACAATGTATAGTGGTACACAATCAATTGTCTGCGATTCGTATGCAAGTGGATACCGTTTATATGAAAGTAGACCTACTACGTCAGGTAATAGTGCAATAGTACATACTAAAAACTTACAAAATAATACATCTGGCTCAGTCGAGTTTTCTAATTCAAATACTAATTGGACATCAGCGAGTTGGTCAACACATGCTCAAAATAAACAAGGTTTGGATGCTCATTGGGGAGCTGAAAAAGTTTTAGACTACTTAAAAACTATACATAATAGAAATAGTCTAAATAATTCAGGATTGACTATAATGGGTTATGCACGTTATGGAACAAACTATAATAATGCTGGTTGGGACGGTTGGGCTCTTGATATAGTTTATGGAGATGGAGATGGAACCAATTATAACCCTTTTACTGCATTAGATATAGTTGCTCATGAAATGGGTCATGGTCTTGTTCAATTCACAGCTGGCCTTTCAGGTTCAGCTAATGAAAACGGTTCATTAAATGAGGGATTGTGTGATATTTTGGCTGCATGTGTGAAGAATTGGGCTGCATCATCGAAACCAATATGGCGATTAGCAAGTGAAATTTTTCCTTCTGGTTCATCATACAATTCTATTCGTGATATGCAGAACCCTAAAAGTTCACAAGCATCAGGAGGTCCTAGCCCAAATACCTATCAAGGTCAGTATTGGGCTTCTTCACCAACAAGCCCACACAGAAATTCGACTGTTATAAGCCATTGGTTTTATCTTCTTTGTCAAGGTGGTACTGGTACAAATGATGCAGGCGCATCTTTCAATGTTTCTGGAATAGGTATAAGCAAAGCTGAGAAAATTGTCTATTTGTCGTTATCGTATCTTGCGTCATCTGCCAATTTTTATTCTGCAAGGTTGGCAACTCTTCAAGCTGCTGGAGATATATATGGGTTTAGTTCAACAGAAATTATTGCCGTAATGAATGCATGGAATGCTGTAAATGTATTACAACCAGCACGAACATTATATCTTGGCTTTCATTACATTTCTGGGCCATCAGGGGTAACTGTAAACGTTAATGGTGATGGTTTTTTAGGTAATCAACAAATGACACAGCCTGGCTCGCAGAACTACACTGTAAATAATTACACAGGAAATACTTATATGCAAACTGTTAGTGTCCCAAGTGGTCGTTACATAGATTTGGAAGAAGAACCCAGAGGAGATCATGTTGTTACAGGAGAAGGAACTAATTACTTAACAGTAACTTATTACCTATATAGAGCAGGAACGACTGTTAATAGTTTGATTTTAAAATTCAGTGTTCGTTAATCGTAGAGTACTTATGACAACAAATGAGAGGCCTTACGGCCTCTCTGTTTGTTGTTGATAAGTGATGTTTTTGTGGAATGATATATTCTCGAAGCAGGACAAGTGTGTTGGGCTTGTATTGTTTTTGGAACGATGCAAAAGAAACACGTCCACACCAAAATAACAGGAGAATGATATTGAATATCAATGTTCTTTTTATAGACTTTCTACTTGGATTCACAATCCGTTGTTTGCTATCTGTAAATTTCAATACAGTATAAATAAGTGACATGTGGTTTTGTTTTTAAAGGTTTTTTTTATTTATTTGTCAAATAAATAAAAAAACCTACCTTTGCAGCCCCGTAATAAAAAAAAGATATTATCTTTGCATTATCATATTAAAAATTTGTAGTAATTTATATCATAGAAGTTTATGTTTTCAATACTAAAAAGATGCTTTACTATGCCTGTTAGGTATGAATTGATCCTTGACAATGATAATAAAGTTAGAAGTCGTGAAACGGCTAAAACTGAAGAGTTGCAAAAGGGAGCTACAAAAAGAATATTGATCGTTGCAGGCGAATTAGATCCAAAGTTTTACAACAAAGATTTCGCAGAAACTATTCGGAAGAAAATGGAGGAGAACCCCAATTTTGAAGTTCGTATATTATTTACAAAAAAAGGAGGAGTTGAAAAAGAAGAAGCTCTTCGAACTACATTAAAAGAGAACAATTATGTCGTCGAGTTGTTAGAAAAATTTGGAGATCGATTTTCAATGTATTGGTCGAAAGATAGGGCACCTCACCACTTTAGAATTTTTGACAATAATATTCTTATTGAAAAAGAACACGATGAAGGAGCCCTACGAGATGTTGCAGTAGTGGAAAATAGCGTTACGATAACCGAGAAATATAGAAGATTTTTTGATCAAGAGTCTATGAAAAGCTATAAATTATCAATTAACGATTTTAAAAGCCTTGTTGCATGATTTTGTCTTGTTTGTTTAATCCAGATGAAATGGACTATGGTTCGTGGTTAACTGTATCAGGATTCACCATGGCAGTTTTGATATTCTTTATGAGTGTTTTTTATGATAGATATGAAAAGAGTAGAACAACAAAAACTCAACAAGATACAAAAAGGTTTTATGAAACCGTTTGGATTACTATTAGTATTATCTTTTTTTGTACGATTTTAGGCATACTCCTATTTATTTTTAATCAAGAAAAAAGTGGTGCTATTCTTATGACTATCGTGCTGATAACCATTATGTTTTTTGTGCCTCTGTTACCTTATACTCGTGCAATTTTTGATCATTTCGCAGAAAAACAAATCGAACGGATAATAGAAAAAGAAATTCATCCAAATTTAAAATTTCCCATGAAAAAGCGTTGCTTATATCCTCTTTTTCATAGATTTACTCGATAAATATTCTTTTTTAATAATACATTCATTAAGGTGTACCCATTACGGTTTGATGGGCTGGTATATAAGCGGTTATCAATAAATAAATTCCTGTATGTTGAAATTCTTCCAGTCGTTATCACTGTTCTTATTCCTGTTTCCATTGTCCCTATTGTCCAGTCTACAATCATCGGATCCATCTATCTCTCCCTCATCACCTTGATTGCGCAGATGCCGCTTAATCACCTCTCTTATCCTTGCCGCCTTCCCTTCGTCACTGCGGACAAGTCTCTCACACATGTCGGTCGTCTCTACCTTAAAAAGAAGCCCGCCTTTTTCGTCCGTCGTGTTGTCGATGGCTTCTGCCGCCTCATTCATCTCCTCCATGCTTAACCATTCGGCATTTTCAGCATCCATACCAAGCACTTGCCTCAAATGCTCTACATAGTTAGTATGTAAGCCCCCGACCAACTCCCCCTTGTAAGCATCATTAGGACTCACTTTCTTTGTCTCCCAAAAGGATATAGTATGAGACAACCTATGACCAAACGGGCGTTTCTCGCTCTTTTGGAGAGACAGCGCAAGAGCGGCTTGAGCATGAAAGAGTTTAGTATGAATGAGGGGTACTCTCCATCCAATTTCTATTATTGGAAGAGCAAATTTTGTGTGCCCAACTCACAGGTTTCTGCCAATTGCGGAGAGAATGATGTTTCGGAAGATTTTGTACCTGTCCTTTTTCTTGTTTCCGACCGATTTACTCCATCTGCTTCAGAAGATTCGCCCAAAGTGGTTAATGAGATCATCATTGAGCTTCCTGCGGGCGTCAAGATACACTTCAGAGGCACCAATGAATCAAAGGTTGCGTTGGGACTCATCAGTAAAATATGCAGCGGTCATGTTCTGCCTCAATGACACGATGCGCTATTTTCTATGTCCGGGCAAGACAGATATGCGCCGCGGGATGAACGCTCTGTGTGGCCTGGTCCGTGACCGGATGGGCTATGATGTTCGTTTTGGAGATGTGTTCATTTTCATCAATCACAGACGTAATACCATGAAGCTGCTTCATGCCGAAGACGGAGGTCTTGTTCTCTACATCAAACGGCTTGAAGTGGGGGTATTTCGTATTCCGGAATATGATAAATCTACCCGCTCTTACTCCATGCAGTGGCGCGATTTAGTGGTTATGGTAGGAACTGCTTCCGGCATACTGGCTCAAAACAAACACTCGTAATTGATAGCAAAATTCCAACGATGGTCTAATAAATTCCAATAGATTTTGGGATAATAGGGGGAGTTGGTCGGGGGCTTACGTTAGTATTCCTACGCTATCGGCGGGGAATGCTTGATTTACTATAAGCGATTACGGTTAGTTTTGGGGCGGTCGCAGTCCATGGATCGCTTGCTTGCCCATCGCTATTCAGCCTTATATCAGGTTTATGTCCGTAAATCCCACGCCTTTGACTATGGCTTCCTTCAGATTTGCAGTCATCCGCAACACTCTTGCCATTCGCTAATGCTTTCTCCCAACTCGTGTAGCATACAGGATTTGCAAAGTATGCCCAATATACCAAAAAGAAAGAGGCCTTACGGCCTCTCATTATTTTACCGAATCTACCAATCGGCATGTTAACGTACCGGAACAAGCCTTATGGCTATTGTGTCAATATAAATATTTTGCGGTGATGTTCGATAAATAGGATTTCTATATACCAAAAGCAATTCTTCCTTTATGTTCTCAGGGAATAGTATAATCTTGATGGCTGTCTCTCTGTTCTGTGAAAAATCAAATCTAAGCCAACCTGGATAGAATTCAGAAAAAAAAATCGGATGAGAATAATGCTCTCGAAATACGGCCGTTGAAAGTTCTGTGATAGGCCATACTATCGTTTCTGTTATACCGTCTTTTCCTACATCTGCCGTGGCCTTAAGCAGATATTCCGTTGTAGATGGCGAAACATATACTGTTTCGCTTCTCTTAAAAAAAGAAAAGGTTTCACTTACTTTATGAGGTACAAAAATGTTTTTTTTACAACAAGTCAATATAAAACAACACAATATCAAAACTGCAAATTTTCTCATGATGATGTAATTAGTAGACTAAATAAAACGTTTGTCCAATATCATTTTTACTCAGACCACTGCTCCATACATAGAACATCACACCAACTAAACTAGTACTATCATGAGCGCGAGCCACAGGGTGCCAAGAGTGATTTGGTTGATCATTTATATAATACACTCCATTAAGATGAGGATAATTTTGTGCAAGTATCATATTATAAAGAAAGTGCAGAGGAACATTTATAGTGCTTTCTTCAACATAAACAAGTTCATAAAACCAATCCGCTTTGTATGAATGCCAACCCAACCAATTCTTCAACTCTGCATACACTTTAACCCCAACGTCAACATTGTTCTGTCGAACAGCATATACTAAGACACGTCTGCTATTTTTTTCAACGTACATTGAGTTTAGGAAATAAGGAGCAGATTTTGTTTGCACACTATTTCGGTTCTCCATTTTTATTTTATATATCTCAAGTTCTTTTACCGAAGAAACATTCTTGTTAAAGTTAACAATTTTACCTGAAATCAATATATCTCCATTCTTATTTACAACATAAGACAAACCATGGAAATCGAAAGATGGAAGATAAGGGTTGTAAAGCTCGTCATCAGCAGGGTCATTATTAAACAACAAGTACGGACTGTACTTCGCTTTGAAAGAATTTGCCTCATCAAAATTCTCAAGTAGATTGAGGTCATCAACAGCATTACGGTAAATCATTTCCTGAGAAGTGAAATCGGGATTGGCGTTTTTGTACCATGCTGTAAGTTCATCTTCACTCAATAGAATTAGTTTTGCAATCGTCTCGTCCATTTCTTCCGTTGAGTTGAAAGAGAGCATTACATCACTAGCTTTCAATTCAGCATCAAACTTTTGTTTAGATGCTGCTTTAGTTGTAGCCGTTTTTTCGATAGTATTCTGCATTTCAACATTTTTACCGCAAGACACGAATACTAGAATCCCGCAGAATAGAACTAATTTTTTTTTCATAATAACATATTTTTTATTTTTTTTAATGTTTGGCAAAGGTAAAGAACAAGAAACGTAACCACCAAAGAAAAACCATTGTATTTATTTATAACACTATAAAGGAAATTTATGCCTCCTGAGTTTATAACATTTATACAGTCCTCTATTCTATTTGTATAAGAAAAAACTTGTCAATTCGAACACAATTTATAGAAATTTTTGCATATCAAAATTTCTCCAATCATTGTCCATCCTATCATCTTCTTCACCATCCATCTCTCCCTCATCACATTGATTGCGCAAATGTCGCTCAATCACCTCTCTTATCCTTGCCGCCTTCCCTTCGTCACCGCGGACGAGCTTCTCAAACATGTCGGTCGTCTCTACCCTGAAAAGAAGCCCACCTTTTTCGTCTGTCGGGTTGTCGATCGCTTCTGCTACTTCCGTCATCTCCTCCATGCTTAACCCTTCGGCATATTCAGCATCCCTACCAAGCACCTGCCGCAAATCCTCCGCTTCTTCTTCCAGGTTCGCCTCATCCGTTCTCTCATCTTCATCCGGAGAGATGTCCAACTCTTCAGGATTGACCTCACTATCGAAAACCTCATTCAACCTCGTTGATGGAATAACGCCGTCACTGTGCCCGTTCCCACCAGCAAAAGTTTTTTGTTTTTCTCCCTGTAAATCAGTTTTAACGCTTGTGGTGGGAGTTGTCTGAAGTTGTCCGGGATTGGGACGGATAAAGCGACTTTTTACCACCAATTCGGAGATGTCGACTTCCTTTTTGGGCAGAATTTCGTTACTCTTTTTCGTTGCCGATCTCTTGGGATAGGCTATCCGGTAGAGTAGGAACAGGGCAATGAGCATGATCATAAAGGCAGCTGTTTTCATAGGGAATTACACCTCTGAAAGATTTTTTTCATTCTTCCGAAACAATTTTCCGAGATGAAAAACGATGATCTCATCCTTTGGCACTTCAATGCGTGTCTTCAGAAGGGTGTCGAAATGTCTGCCGATAACAACATGTTCATTGGAAAGAGTTTTTTCTATGTCCAGTATGGTTGTGCGGATACGCTCATTATAACAGGCATCTTTACGCGGTTTGGGGTTCTTCATATCGCTTTTCTGTTATTTAAAAATGAGCTTCTTTTTGAAAGCGCGGGCAATGTCATCCCTAAAGTTTTCAAAATGATGTGCAAGCACATTATCTATGTATCCGAAAAGAGATACCTCATTCCCGCCGATTACTGAAACAATCTGTGAAATACGGTCATGATACTCCTTGCGGATATATACAGACTTTCCAAAACGTGCACGGGGGAGGTCTGTTTCTCTGACAAACAACGATTCATACTCCTGCGCTCCTGTACGTTTATTCCTGGTCTCCTCTTTTAGTGGTTCAGGCGGGGGTGATTCATCAGGCATCGTTTCAGGCAGAACAACTGCTCCAAGCGGTTCGAGCGGTGGAGGGGTGATCACCTGTTTGATCTCTTCCTTTCGTACAGCCGCCACAATCAGCCTCTCATCTATCTCATCCACTTTAACTCTGTGTGTCATGATGGTTAAAGTTTGGTGATTGCTAATATTTCGTTGACCAATTCCTCTATGTTGCTGCCCTTCAACATCGTTTTGTCTATCGGAAACAGCGTGGATCGGAATATGGGCTTGTGTGTAGTGTTCATCTCCCTGCGAAAACGCTTGCTGTCAGGGATGACCGTATGCAGCACCTGCAAGCCCAGTTCGGCAATGGCGTCGTCATACGCATGATACAATTCCGTCCGCTCACGGCCGTCTACCATGTTCCAGATCAGATGCAATCCCTTAATATTTGACTTTCCGGTAGTAATCAAGTTGTCATTAAGAGTGCCTGCAAACTGCAAGGTGCTTTCCATCACCACCCTGTCGGCGCTTATTGGAACAAAGATGTAATCCATGCAGGCGAGCGTCTTGATCACTCCGGCTACATTCATTGTTCCGGGAAGATCGAAAAAGACAACATCAAATTCGTCTTCATTTTTGAGCTGCTCTGCTTTTGTAATGGCATCCACTGACGAACTTATCGCTACAGGATAAGCATTTCTCCCAAGCTGGGTAAACTGTGCATGTGCCATGCGTTTGTAGTGATCGTCATTCATCACCTGTTCCACATCGCGCTTGCGCATGTCCGAGATCGAAAACTGTGGATAGTCGCAATCCACTATGGCCACATTGCAGCCCTTTACATAATGCAGATAACTTGCTACAAGCACAGTCATGGTCGTTTTGCCTGCTCCGCCCTTCTGTGTCGAGAAGGAGATAAATAATGGTTGTTTTTTCATTTGAACATTTTTTTGATTATACATTCGGTTGATTAAATATTTGATTATTTGTTTGTTTTTATTTTTGTTTGTACAAACGTTCCAACATCCCAATATCCCAATGTCCCAACATCCCTACGTCCCGACATTTTGCTGTTCACCTGTTTTTTTAAATAAATATTTGTTCCTCTTTATAATTGTTAGTACAATCGTTAGTTTAATCATTCAGCTATACAATTATATAGACGTAAAGACGTACATTCATACGAACAATCCAACGGCAAAGGAATGGACAAAAACTGCTGACTTCTGATCTCTCCATATTGATGACCGACTTTGGCTATTGAATGGTACAGGTTGGCATATTGCACATTGCAAACAGTTCGCAAATACCCCAATAACTTTGCAGCGTTTTTCTAAAGCACCTTTTCATCATGCAAAACCATACGCCTCCTACGTCGCAAAAGCATCCAAGCTCAATCTTCAAAGCCATCCATATTACCATTCAATACCGCCCCGGCGGGATTTTATGTGCATCGGCACATGGCAAGTTGTGTTTTGCGCTGCTCACTTCGTTTTCTGCAGCTCAAAACAACTTGCCCCCATTCCGTATCGTCAGGGGGAGAGACGCACTCCGAAGTCGGGCGTCCAATTGAAATAATCACCGTTTCATCCAAACAATATGTCGTCAGAAAAGAAGTTTCAACGATTGGGTGGGCGAAAGCCCAAGGCAGACCCCGCCACCTTTCGCTATTCGGTCAGCTTTAATGAGGCTCAACACAACGATTTTTTACTGCGCTTTGAGCGTTCCGGCATGAAAGTGAAGGCGCACTTTATTGCATCCTGTATCTTTGATCGCGAGTTGAGAGTGGTAAAAATAGATAAGGCGGCAATGGACTACTACATGCGTTTGACCACTTTTCATGGGCAGTTTCGTGCCATCGGAACTAATTACAACCAGATTACGAAGGCGATCAAAGCAACTTTTACAGAGAAAAAAGCGCTCGCTTTCCTCTATAAATTAGAAAAGGCGACTCTTGATTTAGTGGCCATTCACAGGCAAGTTTTGGAGTTGACAGATGAATTTGAAAAGAAATGGTTGCAAAAATAAGCGTCGGCAGCACGCCTTACAGTGCTTTTGCCTACAATCAGAACAAGGTCGACAAAGGGCAGGCGGAGGTCATATTTGCCAACAATATGATTGAACCGCGGGACGGGATTTGGGATATCTATACCTGTTTGCAATCGTTCGAGCCCTATCTTTTAGCAAATCAAAAGACAGAAAAGCCCATACTGCATGTCTCTCTCAATCCCGATCCAAACGACAAACTTTCCGATGAACAGTTGTCGAACATTGCACAGGAGTACATGCAAAAAATGGGTTACGACCGCCAGCCATTTATTGTTTATAAACATAAAGACATCGAACGTACACACCTCCATATCGTGTCGTTACGGATAGATGAGCACGGCAAAAAGATCAACGACAAGTTTGAGCACTACCGTTCGATGGATGCCTGCCGCGAACTGGAACAGAGGTACGGACTTATCGCTGCTGACCATAAAAGAGCGCATGAGGGCTTGCCGCTAAAGCCTGTCCGTTACGAAGACGGCGATATCAAGCATCAAATCGCCGGTGTAATTCGTCCGGTTGCACGTGATTACTGTTTTTTGAGTTTAAAGGAGTACAAAGCCCTTCTTACCTTATATAATATATCCATGGAAGAAATACGCGGAGAAGTACACGGCAAGCCGTATCGGGGATTGGTATACTCCGCCTTAAATGACAAGGGCGAAAAGGTAGGATCTCCGTTTAAATCATCTTCCTTTGGAAAATCTGTCGGCATCGAAGCTCTGGAAAAGCGAATTGAAAAGTCAGCAGAGATCATCAAAAGCAAGGGGCTGAAAGAGCGCAGCAAACAGATTATTTCCGATGCCATATGTTCCTGCAACAACCGTACAGATTTTGAAAAAACTCTTGAAAAGCAAAACATCTCTGTTTTGTTCCGCACTAACAGCGAAGGGCGTATTTATGGTACAACCTTTGTTGACCATGAACAAAAATGTGTCTTCAATGGTTCACGGCTGGGCAAAGAGTTTTCGGCAAATGTGTTCAATGACCTTTTTGCAATCACCCATCACAGCCACACCAATTCCTACCCAGACGAACATCAACAGCCATTAAACCACAATCAGGAAACTGTTTTATCATTTGACGAAAATTCCAACTTCGGCGGAATTTTTGACCTCTTCTCTTCTACAGGTTCTACAACCGGTGATGAAATCGAAGAGCGAACCCTTATTCGCCGCACGAAGAAGAAACGTCATCAGAGACGATACTAATAAAAATCAATCATTTAATCATTCAATCATTATGCAAGAAGAAGACGATTTAAGAGGCTTGACAAAAACGATAGAGTTCATGCGGGCAATCAGTATCATATTCTGTGTCATTCACGTGTACTGGTTTTGCTACCAGAGCATCGTTGAATGGGGAATCAACATTGGAGTGGTTGACAAAATTTTGTTAAACTTTCAACAGACAACGGGGCTGTTTTCATCTATTCTGTGGACAAAGCTCTTTGTCGTTGTCTTTCTTGCCCTGTCCTGTCTGGGCACAAGAGGCATCAAGGAGGAGAAAATCAAATGGCTGAATATCTATCTGTGCCTCTTTTTCGGCTTCATCCTCTTTTTTCTCAACTGGTGGCTCTTGGACCTTACCGTCTCCATAACTCCATTCTTTGTTACTGCCCTCTACATATTCTCCCTCACTTTGGGCTATATCCTTTTGTTAGTCGCCGGAATATGGATGAGCCGCCTTCTCAAAAACAACCTTATGGATGATGTTTTTAACCTTGAGAACGAATCATTTATGCAGGAAACACGTTTGATTGAAAACGAATACTCCGTAAATCTGCCTACCCGTTTCTTCTATAAAAAGCGATGGAATAAAGGATGGATAAACGTAGTAAATCCATTCCGGGCAACTACCGTACTCGGCACTCCAGGTTCAGGAAAGTCATACGCGGTCATCAACAATTTTATCAAACAACAAATTATCAAAGGCTTTTCTATGTATGTATATGATTACAAGTTTGATGATCTGTCAATCATTGCTTACAATACCATGCTAAATAACCTTGATAACTACAAGGTAAAACCCAAATTCTACGTGATTAACTTCGACAATCCGCGAAAGTCTCACCGCTGCAATCCCATTGCGCCGGAGTTTATGACAGATATCTCGGATGCGTATGAAAGCGCCTACACCATCATGCTCAATCTCAATAAAACATGGATACAGAAGCAGGGAGATTTCTTTGTGGAATCACCGATTATCCTGCTGACGGCGATCATCTGGTATCTGAAAATTTATCAGAGTGGCAAATACTGTACTTTCCCACATGCCATTGAATTTCTGAATAGAAAGTATGAAGATATTTTCCCGATTCTCACCTCTTATCCACAGTTGGAAAACTATTTGTCGCCTTTCATGGATGCCTGGGAAGGCGGAGCTCAGGAGCAGCTACAGGGGCAGATTGCTTCTGCAAAAATTCCCCTGTCGCGGATGATATCTCCACAACTTTATTGGGTAATGACAGGCGATGATTTTACCCTTGACATCAATAATCCGGATGCTCCTAAGATTCTTTGTGTGGGTAATAATCCAGACCGCCAAAATATCTATTCTGCGGCGTTGGGGTTGTACAATAGTCGCATCGTGAAGTTGATAAACAAGAAGGGACAACTCAAATCGTCGGTGATCATTGATGAGTTGCCTACGATCTATTTTCGGGGGTTAGACAATCTGATTGCAACGGCACGTTCTAATAAGGTGGCTGTATGCTTGGGATTTCAGGACTTTTCACAGTTGAAACGCGATTATGGGGACAAGGAGGCGGCGGTAGTAATGAATACCGTAGGAAATATCTTCAGCGGGCAGGTGGTGGGGGAGTCTGCGAAAACGTTGTCTGAGCGCTTTGGCAAAGTGTTGCAAAAACGGCAGTCATTGACAATCAACAGGCAGGACAAATCTACTTCTATCTCAACGCAGTTGGATAGTTTGATTCCGGCAAGCAAGATAGCCAACCTTACTCAAGGTATGTTTGTGGGGGCGGTTTCGGATAACTTTGATGAACGCATTGAACAGAAGATTTTTCATGCGGAGATTGTGGTGGATAACACGACGGTTGCTCGCGAGACAAAAGCCTATCTACCATTGCCAGTCATTGCCGATTTTACTGATGACAATGGAAAAGACACTTTGCAAGTAGATATTGAGCTGAACTACAATCAAGTAAAATTGGATGTAAAGCAGATTGTTGCTGACGAATTGAAACGAATTACAGAAACCCCTGAGTTAAAACATTTAGTAAAAAAAGAATAAGGAATTATAAATGGAATCAAAGTATATGACAAATTTTAATTTTTACGTTATAACTATTTAAATATCAACGAAAAAAGGTTCATTTTTATTTGGAAAAGACCTTGAAACTTCGTGTCTTTATGACTAATTACCAAATAGTTATTACAGAAAAGAGCCAACCGTTGGTATCGGTTATGATATGGCGCTTGCGCCCTTTTATTTTCTTGCCTCCATCATATCCACGTACTTCCCCACTACCACGTGAGGTCTTGACGCTTTGTGAATCTATCAAACCAACACTTGGTGAACGCTCCTTTCCACATCGCTTTCGTAACATATTTCACAGTATTTCAAAGTACCAGCTTCTTTCCATTGGCTGTAATAATAATAGACCAACTGCCATTTGGGAAACTCTTTCGGAAGTATTCGCCATTTGACATCCTGTATTGAGTAGATAGAATGTAGCATTGAAAATATCTCGTAATGAATGTTTTCGCTTTCTTTTTTTGCCATGTAGAACTTTTTCTATAACTTGCCACTGTTTTTCAGTTAGGTTAATTGGATAGTTTGTTTTGTGCATCTTTGCAATTGTTGTGATTGATATTCACAAAGATACAAAATATCGCCAAATCAACAAACTGATTAACAAAGTATTATATTAATTATTTTATAAATTTAAACCGTTTCTTAGAATAAAAGAACAAAATGTTATGCCCCAAATTACAGATTTGAATAATGTAGTAGATACACTACTTCTTGGAGGCTCCTTGGTTGAGTGTAATGGGTTGTTACACGGGAAAACAGGAATTGCCGTTTTCTTTTTTCATCATGCAAAACATACCGGTAATGAATTGTTTGAGGAATATGCTGTAGAACTTATCGAATCCGTTCTGAATAATCTTTCTCTTAAAACTCCCATTAGCTATCGTCGTGGTTTAGCAGGTATTGGGAGTGGTTTTGAATATCTTTCACGGCAAGGATTTCTTGAATTTGATTGTAATGATGTGCTTGAAGATTTTGACAAAGTAATATTTGATGCCACCATTAATGGTGCTGAGAATGACACAAGTCTTTACGATGGATTATCTGGACTAGGGCGTTATTATCTTTTCAGGATTGCTAATATGACAACAAATAACGAAAAAATAAAGGTGATATACTCAATGACAATGTGTTTAGTTGATCTGATAGGGGATTTAGTAAGCAAACAAGAAAATGAAACTTCTGTAGTGGATGCTCTTCATTTTCTTTGGAAAGTGGATCAACTTATGCTTTCTCCGGTTAAAACAAAACCAATTTTGGATAGGTATTCATATTTTCTAAAACCCGATTTGCAAAATCGAAGACAAACATATGATATTCATGATATAATGAAAAATAGACGCTTGGATTTATATGACGGATATGCAGGAGTAGCGATGAATCTAATTACACAACAGAATCAAAATCACCAGATATGGACACAATTGCTGTAAAACAAATTATTCGAACCATCTATGAATATCTATATTGTCAGTGACGCATCGAGTCGAGCTAATGTTTATGGAATTGGCACCTACTTGCGTGAATTAACCCGATCTCTACGAAAATATGCTCTTAACACTACTGTAATACATATTTTTTCCGATAAGCCTGATTTAGATAGAATTGAGCATGAAGGGGTTTTGCATCTATACATCCCTTCTTACAAAAAAAATAGACGAGATAAGGATGATGAACAATACAACAATCTCTATCAGCAAAATGTAGTCTATTTCCTACGACAACACATTCCTCAAAACACAGAAAAATTAGTTTTTCAACTGAACTTCAATCATTGCCAAAAAATGGCAGATAGGTTGAAAGTGGCATTCAATTGTAAATTGATATGGGTGGGACATTATTTGGAATGGGGGCTTTCATTGCACGGTAGCATAAGCCTCTTACAAAGCATCTTATCAAAACCCGTTGATGATAGAAATAATGCAGAACAAGCAATATGCTCTGCATTTGATATGGAACAAACGCTTGCAAAAACCGTGGATCATACTATATCTCTGTCAAAATATATGAAAAAACTATTTTGCAACGAATATAGTATTGATTCGAAACAAATATCCGTTGTACCCAATGGATTAACAGATTCATATAAAAATTTTTCTATTAATAAAAATCTGTTACGGACAAAATGGCAAATTGACATTGACGAAAATTTGATACTTTTTGCTGGTCGTTTAGATATAATCAAAGGATTAGATTACTTAATAAAGGCATTCCGAGAGGTTTTAAAGGTTATACCCAAATGCAGACTCTTGGTTGTTGGCGATGGACCTTATAATATCTACATAAAGGAGTCGATAGATGTTTTTGCCAAAATTTCTTATTCAGGATTAATACCAAGAGAAAATTTATTTGAATTATACCATATTGCTGATATCGGGGTAGTTCCATCGCTTTATGAACCTTTTGGTTATGTGGCCGTTGAAATGATGATGCATGGTTTGCCTATGATCACTACGGCAACTTCAGGTTTGAACGAATTAGTTGAGGATGGGATAAGTGCTTTGAAAATCCCAGTTCAATTTGGTGTTAAAAATGAAGAGATTGATATAATGCAACTTGCACGGAAAATAGTTTTTTTGTTACAAAACCAAGATGTAGCGAATCATTTGAAAAAAAATGCGCGAAAAAGATACGAGAAACTGTATACATCGAAAAAAATGGGACAGAGCATGTTTAATCTTTACAAGTCATTATTCAGATGAGACGCGAGATAAAGTTTTATCGCTTAAAAATGGAAATTCCTTTCAAAAGTGGGGAGGTAGCCTCATATTTCAGCGATTTATTATATGTGAAATACGATAAGCCTTTTTCAATGTTCTACTTTACAGGTGAAAAAACGGTCTTAATGGCAGAAATAACTTTGAAACGATTATTGGATAATCTGCCAGAAAAACCATTTTTTCGATGTAGTCGTCAGATCATTATTAATATTTGTCGTTATAGAAGTTTCACTGTTAAGCCTCCTCTGGTAGTGATGGAAGACGGAACTGAGTTTAAACTGTCTTACCGGAATATTACGGCTTTCAAGAGGAAAAAAGCAGGCTTAGAACGTCTTTCACCCTTATGTGAGAGTTGTTACACATGTAAAAACCATAGCTGCTCTGACAAATTAATATTTTGCAACACTGATAGTTCAAATAAGTCGTAATAATACTTGGACAATGATAGATATTGATAATATACTTGGACGTTCGGACTATACAGCATCTCATTTTTATCAGGATGTTTCATCCAATCACCTAATAAAAATATGTATAGCGAAATCATTGTATATTCTCAAAATTTATAAGAGTCGAAAATGCTTTGAACGAGAGCTTAATTTCATGTATTTATTTAATAAACACAACTGTAAAGTCCCAAAATTGGTGAAATTCGGTTCTTTTGGCACAGAATTATGGATACTTTATGAGTATGTAAGAGGCATTAGTCTCAATCAAATTGAAGGTCAACTATCAAAAAATACTTGGAAACAAATTGGGAGAGAGTTGAGAAAAATTCATTCCATATCTGTTTTAGATGAAACCGATATGGAACGGAAAAAGTCGGAGTTTTTGAACAGAATAGAAAAAAGATTTATGAGTTTTAATGACAACACTATAGATAATTCGTTGCTATTAGATGCTTTTCTTTTTTTAACAAACAATTTCTTTCATATTAAAAAGAGTTCATTTGGAATTATTCTCTATGATTTTAATGAAAGGCATATCATTGTAACACAGAAGAAAGATAAATGGATATTTGAAGCTTTTATTGATTTTGAGCAAACTTGTTTTGGTTCTATTTATGTTGATATTGCTGCACTTTATATTAGTACATTGTTAGATAACATTGAATTTGAAAAAGGCTTTTGGTCAGGGCATGGAACAAGTGAGTTTCTTTTTGAAAATCTCTGCATCAACTTTTTTATTATATACTTTGGACTAGAATTATCAACTGTCTTGCGGGCTGTTAATACCCATCACTATCATTTTGGACTTTCCATTATTGAAAAAGCATTAATACGAATTTCATCATGAATCAAAGATCAAAGGAAGAATCGACTGTTAAGATATCTGTAATTATTCCGATATTCAATACCGAACAATATTTACGCCCATGCATTGAATCTATTGTCTCACAGAATATCAACCTTGAGATTATCCTTATTAACGATGGTTCTACCGACCGGTCTGCAGAGATTATGGAAGATTTTAAAAATCACTACAACCAGATAATAACGATCCATCAACCTCATTCCGGACCTTCTATAGCAAGGAATCATGGAATGGATGTTGCGACAGGAGAATATCTTGCTTTTATTGATAGTGATGATTGGATTGAGCTAGAATCATTGTCAAAACTTTATTACCAAGCAACAAGGCACCGAGCTGACATGATTATGGGAAATATGATATATTTCTATCATAATGAGAATAAACATATGATATATGAGGAAATACCACTTCGTTTTAAAAATAAGACACTTAGAGGAAAGGACTTTTTTGTCACCTTAATGGATACAGGCTATTTCTACCCCATGGCTTGTGGATATTTATATAAACGCAATTGGATTGAAGCTAATAATTTACGGTTTGAAAATTCGATCATACATGAAGACGAGCTCTGGACACAAATTGCATTATGTAAGGCGAATAAAGTAAGATTTGCAGACGTTAATTTTTATTTTTATCGTCAGCGGAATGGCTCTATTATGCATACGTCTAATACAAAAGAAAGATTGAATTCTCTTTTTTACATAGCGCAAAAATTAATATCTTTCTCTGAACAGTATGATTTTGAGGGTAAGGATGGTGTATTGAGAAGTTGGATTTATGTGAACATTTATCGGATGTATGCGACTGGTTTTAAACTGCTGTCAAAGATTCAAGATTCAAGATTTACTTTGCCCTATCATTCCATAGATAGTTTTCTCTTCATATATCCTATGATGCGGCAACCGGCAGGGAATATATGCCAAAGGTATTATTTACAGGCTAAAAAGTTGGAGGATCAATATATAGAATGGATGAATTACTTGTGGAATCTACATATTTTGCAAATATCGCCTGAAGAATTACTTAAAAAGCGTATAATATTGATTTACAATGGGCCTAAAGAATACACTTATGCCCTTCCCAATAGCATTTCCCTAATACCTAATCGATATGTTCTTACGTTAGATCGGAAATATCAAGCTCAAGCATTTGCCATCGTATTCTACATGCCTGACTTACTTAAAAGTATAGAAGGCGATATAGAAAAACCTAATGGTCAAATCTGGGTAAATTGGAGTATATCATACGATGAACAAATTATGTATATGAAAAATGAAGAGTTTAGTTCTTTGTTTGATATTCAAATGAACGCTTTTCCATGCGCAGAAGATAAAATTCCTTCAGATACCAATATTTTTATATGGCTATGCAAAGTGTTTGAACAAGCCCATAACGATCAATCTACCGGTTAAAAAACAATTTGCAAAGATTTGGTTTTCCGATGACTATCTCATAATTAGATGGTGAAGGGCATAACCATTGATAAACACAATCTATGCATGGATGCTGATTGCGGATTCGTAACCATGATTGTCTTTCTGTAAATTCCCTATATACCAGTAAATAAGCACTGTCATCTATTGTTCCTAATGATTCATCGTTGACATTAGCATAAACCTTACTGTCTGGCATTATGGTCAACTTGCCAAAATCATGTAGATTCAAAGTTTGATGTATAAATATCTCGCGCTTACTCAGAGCGATATTATCAAGCTCTTCTTGATCGATGAATACATTTGATTCAAAGAAGTCAATATTTTTTCCATTATATATTGGAATTACTCTAGCATTACAGTAAAAACGCTCATCACCAAACTTTTCGTAGAAAGAAAGATAATCAGATTGCGAAGTAAAAAGGGTGCTAATTTGCAGTTGAGTATTTAATAACGGTATTAACTGTTCGGCTGTAGAATCGAGCAAAATATTAAATTGTATATAATCAGGCCATTGCATTAAATTTATCTGTTTGAGATTTTGTAAAAAATCCTGAAAAATTATATAGATTGTACACGAAACAGAAAACTTTGAAAGACCTTCCAATAATTTATGATACTCTGGAAATGAGAACAGATTACCCACAATATTGATGTGCCTCAAATAGGGATTTCGACAACAACGGATAAAGGTCAATATCTTTTTTGTGTCCAATGATTCACATTTTTGCAACGGAAAAAAGGTTTGTTGGTAATACTCATCGTTACCGTATTCGCTACAATTTATATAAAATGTTAATTGATGCAGGTTTTGAATGATTTCGCCACCAGCGCCCAGTTGATGTTTCCATGAATAATAATCTACCCCATCTTGTATTTTAAGAATAGGTTTTAGCGATATCGGTTTTTTCTCAGCACCGATACCGTGTGTTAAAAAACCACCATGAATGCCTATTATGGAACGAATCCATTCCTTTACATCATCATCGACCAAGTCTTCTTTGGAAATACATACAGAGTAAAGATTTTCCAATGCCAATAAATCATTGCATAGCTTTTCAACCTTACCGAAGATTTTAAATGAATAGGATGAGTGATTTGAAGTATTATAAATAAGCCCGTCTTTTCCTTTAACCCATAAGAATGTATGGGAATGTAGTGTAAACCAATTGTTTTCCATACTTGTTTTCTAACTTCTAATAATAATTTCATTCATTATTCTTTCATAATAATGCGGATGATTACGAAGAAAATCTAAATTGAGAGAGATTTTTTCATCGAGTTCATTCTGATTACAAAAGCTAAGACATGTTACATTTTCTTTGCGGATTTCGTCATTCTGATACACACATTGAATGCATTGCCGATTAATCGCACAGCACCTACATTGCTTCTCAAATTTAAATACATAGGCATTGTGTAGTTCTGCCACCTTTTTTAGATTGAGTTCAACGTGATCGTCATATACGTTGCCAAAGAAGAAATCATGATCTACCCGTTCACACGGAAGAATCTTTCCATTTACTGAGATGAACATTTTTTTTGAAAATGGCAAACAAGTTCCGGTTGGTGGATATTCAAAATTTGAATTGTCAACGAGTAAATCATTATAATCGTTAAAGACATTCCCACTTTGCATATGTATCTGCTTGGTTAAAGTTGAGATGCGTGGTGTATGGATGAACATTTCTGCTTCGAAGGATTCACAATCGCTAGAATTATACAGACTTTGCAAAGAATTCTGATACATTGCTTTAAATTCGCTTTTCTTTTCTTCTCTAATTCCAGAATTATTTAGCGGCGTGATCGATGGTGTTTTGTTAAAATTCTCCATAATAAACCGATATGTTGAATCCAAATTATTTCTATTGTGGAGTACAGCGTTGAACATAACCCGTTTATGAAAATATTCAGGATACTTGTCCTGTAGCATTTTAACATTTCGAAAGACATAACTAAAAGAATTTTTTCCTGAATGATCCACACGATAGCTATGTGCATTTTCGTCTCCATCTAAACTGATTAACAAGCGGAATTCATTTTCAACTAAATAATCCATATATTTGTCAAGCAACATAGCATTGGTTGTCATACTATAATAAAAAGATTTTCCGGTTCCTTGCACTTGCTCCAAGTAATTAACTACTTGTTTGATGAGTGGCATGTTCATTAAAGGTTCACCACCGTAGAAACTAATAGCTAAGGGATAATTTACCTCTGAGGAATAGACTTCACGCCATAAAGGGATTAAATAATCAATGATTTGTTTAGCTTTGGCAAATGAAAGTTTTTTTCCTTCTCTCTCATCATATCCTTTGTACAATTCTGAAAATCCGCAATATTTGCATCTCAAGTTACATAAATCTGTTACTTCAAAAACTAATTGTTTTAAATTATAAAGGTGGTACTTAACAAGTTCTTCATCAATATTAAGAAAAGTGTTCATTTGTGAGTAATCAGAGCTTTATTTATATTTGGTAATTATAACAATAGGGTTAATATCTTCTCCTTTTATCTTCTTTGCAATCTGCTTCAATTCTCCCTGCAATTCTCCTTTTTCAAGGTGCTCGACCAGATGTTCGACATGATACATATCTATACTAATGCATATAGGTGAATCTTTAGAAAAAGTTGGGCTATGATCAGTGCTAAATATCTGACCTGTATGTAAGTCGTAAGCAAAATAGTTTACTGGGAGCGGAGGTAGCTCCTGTTTTTTTCTCCACTGCGCCTCTAGTTCATTCCAATTATAAGATATGGCTTCAAAAAAAAGATATTGTTCCGTTTTAAAAGAGACAGACAGGGAAATAAAGTTTTCAGCAAAAGAGACAGATGGTGTACGCTCGAATAGAGGAGTCAATTTTTTATCCTGTTTCAAAACAAAGACCGTATCTGATGAGATGTCGGAAATAATAAACTCCTGACCGCATTTAATAATATTTTTGTAAGTGATGCTAATCGGAATAGCCCCTCCTTCAACTCTAATAGCATGTCTTTCCGAATTTCGTTTATCAAATGAGATATCCAATCGTGAAACAACACTACCATCTTTCTTTGAAAGAAGTACATATGGCATTCTTTGATTAATTTCATCAGTGCCTTTGTGACGATAACGATTGTAAGCCAACAAGGTTTGATCGTCGAAGTTGTACAATTGATCAATATATGAATTAGATGGGAAGTTGAATTGACGAATAAATTTTCCATCTTCGGAAAATACCAAACATCGATTTTTCTGTAGATTGTCAACAACAAATATCTCTTCCTTATCTTCATCAAAAACGATTGATAGAATAGTCAAATACTCCATTCCACTGTTCCCCATTTGGTTAAAGTGTGAAATCACTTTTCCGTCTCGGCCAAATATAAAAACATCCCCTCTGCTACTATTTGTTGCGATAATACGCTTATCCGATACAAATTGTATCTTAAAATCTTTATCTGCCAATATTTCGTTTGTAGTTTCCAATAAAATAAACTCCCTGTTGGTATCATCTATGGTGAAGTCCTTTTTAGGATATTTCTTGGTGAGGTCAATGGTGACTATTCCATTATATGGAATAGCCGTAAGTGTATTTTGGCTTTGAAATGCAGATTTATCTTCTTTGGGTTTGTTGTTGAAGCAAGCAGTAAAAAACAAACAACCTGCAATTGCTGCTAATAGATGTAAACACTTATTCATTTTTATATTTTTTTAAATTTATATTAAAGTTTATATTCCCCGCTGGTTGAAATCCCTTGTTGTACGCTGGCATCTCTATTTCTCAATAATATTTAGTAAATTTCACTGCCACAAATTTGTCTTTAATTCGTTTTTCAGTTTGCCAATAAACACCACATTATTATCCTCTGTGTTAAGAGAAGAAAGTATTTTAGTCAATGTTTGTCTGTCATTTTCGTTACAACTGCTCTCGGCGAGGCGTTTTCGAATATTTGCTATCAACGATTCCGAGGAAATGTTATGAACCCAATATCCATTGCGATACGTGACAACACTATTTGGTACAGACAAGCTACCATAGTAATCATTCACTACATTCGCGTAAGATGACCTTTTAGATTTCAAGTCAGCGACAACTGTTTTATAGTTACCATAATACTGTCTTCCCGTTTCGGGATTGGTTATCAGAAATCCGACGGCAGCCATAAAAAGTTCTTTGTTCAATTGGATATATTGCTTGTAGAGTTGCTCAGACCCTGTGTAGGTAATTGTGAAAACAGGCAGTATCTTATTGCTTTTAATATCATAATTATACAAAGTATCGCTGGAAGTGTGGAAAAAATCGAATACTTGGGGTGCATTCCGCGTATTAAATATTTCGCCCTCGGTGAATTGTACACCACCAACGAGATGAGCAGGTGGAGCCAATTCTTTCAAAACTTGTCCCGTATTAACATCAAACTGCACTGCCATTGCTTTATCATTTAGACCTGCCCTATGGATGACTGACAAAACACCTTCGGATAGAAACAATTTGGGATTTATAAATCTATGAGAGGTTTCAATATTTTTCACAAACTCACCTGATACTTTATAAACAAGTATATTGCCAATAAAAGGGGCAATATAGATTAAATCATTTTTATCGTCGATAATATCGTCGTAAATAGATGTATACTCTCCCGGCCCCCTCCCTATTGCACCCACATTGCAGAGAAATTTTCCAGAACGGTCAAACAATTTATAAGGCTGACTCGATGCTCTGATTCCTATATATTTCCCTGAAACAGTTGTGAATGCATTTCTGTTAAGAAGCGCTTCATCTCTATTATCCAATTGCACCATTTCGCACCCATCCACTAAACTGCTAAGTGGAATGTTCGCAGTATTCGAAGCTAATTCATTCAACGAGAAAACTGCCACTTTATTACCTCCTACATTGACGATTGATACTGAGCCATCACCTTTTGGCGAACAACAATATGTACTAAGTAGAAGTACGGTGAAAAGAATTTTTGATCTCATAATAATTTGGTTTATAGGTTATTAAATATATAATTTTCTTGAATTATCATTTCCTGTCTCCGTCTCCCGCTTGCGTACAACATGTATCTTTGTGTACGGCAGAAAAAGAATATTCATAACATAATAAGTATCAATGTACGTTTGATATTCAAATCTGACCCTGAAGTCAAGCTCAATATATTAAAGTGTGAATTCGATACGAATATTTTATGAATACGACGAGTAAATTTGGTGATGAGGATAGGAAAACGAGGTATGCTTGTGAGTAAGGCTTTGAATAAGGTTTATAAGGTTTTACACAAAAAAAATACAGCAAATACCTTTTTATCTAAAGTACCCCGCTGATATTAGCGGGGTACTTTAGATAAAGAAACGCTTTGGAAAAGATATTTCGACTTTGGCATACTACTGCTATCAAAAAATTTACTGCGATGCTCTTTGATATACCTTATCCCATAGTACTCTCTGAAAGATTATTATCCTGATTAGCATCCATATTGGTCATTGTCGTTGACCCTCCAAAGTAATCGGGATGTTTGTTACCAGAATACATACATCCACAATATTTTCCAGCACATACACAAGCTTGGCCACCTTTCAAGAAATTCTTCTGTCTTGCTTCTAACTCCGCTTTGCTGAGTTGTGATAATTTTATTTTTCCGATCGTTTTCATAAATTTTTTGTATTAAGAGATTAATAATATCACAAAGTAAATGCGATATATGTTATAATGCTAAATAAAATACTGAACGTACCCTTTTTAATTACCGAACGAAAATTTTCGACTCCTTTCTAACGTTTTATCAATAATGGAAAAACCATATTGATTATGAAAGTTAATATTTCTCAAGACAAAAAAAATAATGAAAAAACAAAGACATTTCTTATCAAAAGACATTTCTTTTTTCATATAACCTGACCAGAAATTTTTCTCTAATTCGTTATCATCTAACAAAGCATATATATATAGTTTTGCTATATCAACATAGATGCAACCAAAACATGTATACTCGAAATCAATAAAAGCTTGAAATATCCATTTCTCGTTTCGCTGTTTTATTATAATGTGTCTATCAGCAAGATCATAGTGCACAATTCCATAATTTTCTTTCTTATAGATGCAATGGAAATTATTTTTCAAAAATTGAATACCTCTAACCAAAAACAAAGAAGTATCATTGTGGTCAAGATAATTATTGAAACTCAAAACTATTCTCTCTATCTGGTTAACAAATCTATCCAAATTTTCCTTTTTTTTGGTCTCACATTGAAGAGGTATCGAATGGATTCTTCTTAGTCCTTTTCCTACTTGTTTCCAGATCTGTTTAAGATTATTTAAAGATAATTGGCTTTTTTTTTCATCAAGGCCAACTCCATCAACATATTCGTACAGTACCCATGATTTAGAATTAGTTGAACCATACCTTGCCAACCTTGGAGCTTTACATAGATTTTTGTTAAGTAAATACATGAAATCCACCTCCTTTTCAAAACAATTTATATTCTTAAAAACTTTAAGAATATACCACGACTTATTGATACATATTTTTATTAAGATATTTAATGAATTTTTTGGACTAAGGTAATATGCTGTATATTTTGAATGACCTATAATATCGTCAAGATCGCTAATTAACATGGAACGTTTTTTTACAGATTAGAATTAGGGATAGTTCGTTATAATTTTTTATAAAAAAATTCAAGTTCAGGTAAATAATTTAAAAAAACTGGCACACTATCTTGTTTCTCTATTGAGGACAAATATAGGAATTAATTCTTAACAAATGCTCATCCTCCTCAAAAATGGTGAGCGTTTTTTTAACAGATAGGATTAGGCGTTTAGGTCGTTGTTAAAAACATTAAAAATGCCACCTTTGTAGCATGGCAACAAGAGAACGATTTGCAGGAGTGAACATAAAATACAATAGGCATTTTCAAAATGATGAAGATTGTTATCGCTATTTGTCTGAGATAAAATGGTCATTATGTCGTAGGGTTTTTTGTTGATCAAAATCTGTAAACTTTGGGAATTCCTGCTAACGGAAAGAGAGCTAAAATCTTGTTTAAATGTGGATTGAATATATTTGCGCTGGTACTGCATTACCCTTGTGCTTGGATTGAATTAAATGTTTTCTATATTTGTCATGTATTAAAAATTATTCTACTTGTATGACAAACATCTTATTATCTACACATTACACATGTTTCCCCCACCATTTTTTTTGTAAAAATATTGTAAAGTTATTGTTATCTTCTGGGTATAAAATAGATGTGTTATCAGAAACAAAATTAGAAGAAGAAGCGAACTATTTCGAATCAAATGACATATCAATTTCCAAATATGATGTAGTGATTACATTTAACTTGGCAGGTTATAGAAGAATAAAGACATATTTAAAACATAGGAAATTTTCACACCTATATATATGCTGTTGTAGTGATTTATCTTCTCAATTCCTGTATGATAATGAGAAATTTGACTCGATGATAGTGATTCGTGATCAACTGAGTGTGAACACATATCCTTTCAAAGCTCCTTATATACAGAATATCTACATGCCCTTTCAAAAACAGCACGAGATTGGATCAGGCACAAGAAAGGAGAAATTGCAAATATTAATCCATATTTCACGGTATGAGGTGTTGTTAGGCATAATCCCTGTTGTTAACCAATTCCAGGATAATGATATCAGAATTGTTTCTACAAGAAAGATAAATAATTGTATGTTAAATTATCATATCTCCTTTACACTTATTCGTCAAAATTCTGATTTAGAACAATTTATTAAAGATTCAGATATCGTGATTGGAGATAGATCTACTGCATTGATGGGGCTAATATACCATAAAAAAGTTATTGTTGTTGGTGATCGGGGTATTGGAGGTTTAATAAATACGGACAATGTAGAAATGCTCTTTAAATCAGGGTTTAATGGTCGTGTTGGCGCTGAAATGCTTGAAAGCGTCCCTAACCATCTACTTTCTAGAGAATTGTCTGTGGCTATCCAGAAAATAAGACACAATGCTCAGTTTTCTTCTGAAATACAGTATTGTATCGATCAGATGTATGAACAAGTTTCTTTGGCTTTAAATAAAATAATACAATCTGCAGTTAAGCAATCCAAATATCTGTGGGAAATGAATTTAAGAATAAATCCTTTCTTTGAGTTTATCCCTGTCATGAATAATCAATATGCAATTAAAGATGCAATAAGTGGAAAAATGAAATATATTATAAATAAAAATGAATACCTTATCATACATGCTTTTATTCATATAAATTCACCGGAAAAAGTGTTTCAAAATTTTCAACAAATGGATAGATTACTTTTTACTTCCTATATTAAACGACTGTTAGTTAATAAAATATTACTGAATAATGAATAATCTGACCATCTCTAACCATATTTTTCACAACTTCGATGTGAGCGTAGTTATGCCCTTCTTCCGAAAAATGAAAGAGTTTCGGCAAGTACTACCCTTGAATGCCTATTACTTTCAGCGTAACGGCATAGAGGTTGTGATTGCAATGGACGAAGACAGCGAACAGGAAGAGTTGCTCGCCTTTATCAAACAATACCCATTCATCAACTGGAAAGTCATTGCCAATCCAACCAAACACGAATGGCGGAACCCGACAAAAGCAATCAACGTAGGCATCCGCCACGCATCCAAAAAATACATAATGGTTTGCTCTCCTGAATCTCAATTTTATTCAGATGCTATTTACCTTATGAGAAAGACATTGGAATATTATGATGGACACTTTGCTATTGGTACCGTTGCATTTGCAATGGAGGAAGATATAAAAGCTAATCGTTTAAGTTTTTTAATGCCATACGGTAGTATTATGGCTAAAACATTCGACTTGAAAGCAATCGGAGGGTACGATGAATCTTTAAGTGACTGGGGTGGAGATGATGATAATATTCGAGCCCGATTGGAGTTTTCCGATATTAGAAAATTGTTTTTACCCGATGTGAGATTAATACACAGAGAATTAAATCGTGAAGCTATCTTGAAAAGATTCTATAGAAATCAGGCTCTTTCACCAAGAAAAGAATTCAGGTTGCGTTATCCATTACGAGCAAAAGTCAATAATGATACATGGGGCAATGATTTTAATAACGTTGTCTACAACTGGAGACAAAATCGTTTTGCCGCAGAAATGATAGAGAACTATTTAAATCAATTTGAATGCTACCATATTCGGGATCATAAAGTATTCCAACAAAGCTATTCAAGAATTGTTTTGGCTCAGAGTTATAATGAGTCGGAACATATACAGAGCTATCTTAACAACATGGGATTCTATTTTGATGGAATCATACTGCTTGACGATGGGAGTGAAGATGATACGTATGAAACGGCGGAACACCCAAAACTATTGATTAAAGCAAAAAAAAGAAGAGAGTGCTTTAATGATTTGGAAAACAGGAATATTCTTCTTGATATAGCTTCCTTTGTACCTGCTGATTGGTTTTGTTTTATTGATATTGATGAAAGAGTTTCATCTGTTTTTTGTGACTTTGATTCAATAACTTCAAATAGAGAGATCGACACAGTTATTTTAAAGATGGTACACATTTGGAACAAAGACCTGGATGCATACAATGCAGATTATCCCTCTTCTGATAACGGTATCCAGAACAGGTTAAAAATGTTTAGAAATATCGGGCATTGCAAAATTATCACGGATAAAAAGAAACTTCATTTTGATCAAGTTCCGTACAAATCTAAAATGTTGTTCAGTAATATCCTGTTGCTTCATTATGGGATGGATGATGAGATAAAACGTGAAAGTAAGTACAAAAGATATCGTGATGAAGATTTGGAAAAAGATCAGGTGAGCTATGAACACATAATCAATGAGCATCCAAGGTTATTGAAGGTAAGCGACATCTTTCTTCAGAATGGCAAATTATCGAATCCGGAACTAAGTAATAGCGCAATCATAAGGAGCAGTAAACGAATAGCATTCACCATTGATGATTTACCTGTGGGTGAAGAAATTTGTCACCTGCTGTTACAGCATCTTGAGGAAAGCAAAGTAAAAGCAATTGGTTTTGTGGTTGGGAATATGATAGATGAAAAAGGTGAATATGAAGATCGGATAGATTTTCTTTGGCAATGGAAAAAACATGGTCATTTATTAGCAAATCACACCTATTCGCATCTTCCATTAAGTAAGTTGTCATTGAATGAATTTGAGAAAGATGTTATCAGGAACAAAGAAATATTAGCGCCCTTTATGGAAGGCAGCCCTATAAATTATTCTTTTTTTCGTTTTCCTTACTTGGATTATGGGAATTCGGCAGAACAAAGAAGTAGAGCTATGACTTTCTTATATGAACATTCATACACAGTTGTTCCTGTTACAATAGATACAAAAGATTATATCTTTAATACACTTTTTTCCTCTGCTCTGCAAAATAATGACCATGATGGCATGCAGTATATATTAGAAGAATATTTAGCATACACTAAGGCAATAATTTGGTTCCGCGAGCACCAGGCAATTCAACTTGCAGGTAAATATTTGGGACAAATTATGCTTGTGCATGCGAATCGGATTAATGCATATTGCTTAAATAAAATTATAGAACTTGCTAGAAAACAGGGATATGAGTTTGTTCCATTACACGAAGTGTTGAATGAGCCGATATATCGGCATGGCTCTGCTATAATTAATAATGAAAACCTTCTGTCATGGGAAGTAGAAATGGGCAATAAAGAGTTTACGCGAGTTTCTTACCCACATATTAATCCTAAAATACTTGAGATATATAACAATTCCCTATCTTCATAACTTTTTTTCATTTTTCCGACAACCACGATGCGCTTCACCCACTTTTACCAATTAGACGCGATGGACTGCGGCCCCACCTGCTTACGCATGGTGGCCAAACACTACGGTAAAACGTTCACTTTGGACACCTTGCGTACACGTTGCGAATATACCCGCACAGGTGTTTCATTGTTGGGAATCAGCAATGCCGCCGAGAGTATCGGCCTCAGGACATTGTGCGCCAAGTTAAGTTTTGAGGAGTTGTTTCAGGCGCCCTACCCTTGTATCGTTCATTGGAACCAGCGCCACTTTGTAGTGGTCTATAACATCAAAAAAAGGGGGAAAGGGTATCAAGTGTATGTAGCAGACCCGGCTTCTAAACTGTTGGTTTATTCGGAAGAAGAGTTTAAAAAGTGTTGGATTAGCACCAAGAGCGAAGGAGAAGCCAAAGGGGTAGTACTCTTGTTAGAACCAAGCCCCGAATTCTATGCAGCGCCGGGAGAGAAAACCAATCGCAATGGCTTTGGCTTCTTGATTCATTACGTAAAACCATACAAAGGGTTGATTGTGCAGTTGGCCTTCGGCTTGGCGTTGGGTAGCTTGTTACAGTTGGTGTTGCCCTTCCTTACCCAGAATATTGTAGACGTGGGAATCGGAACCCGAAACATTCAATTTGTATGGTTGGTGTTGATTGCACAGATGATGTTAACTGTTAGTATGTCATCAGTCAATTTTATACGCGGATGGATTTTGTTACATTTGGGTACGCGAATCAATATTTCGCTCATTTCTGACTTTTTGACCAAGTTGATGAAGCTGCCGGTAGGGTTTTTTGATACCAAAATGACAGGCGACCTGATGCAGCGGATAGGCGACCACCGCAGGATACAGTCGTTCCTGACCGGTTCGGCGCTCAATATCCTCTTTTCGATGTTTAACATTGTGATTTTTGGCGCTGTACTTCTCTTTTATAATACAACCATCTTTATGGTTTTCTTCCTGTTGGCTGCCTTGCACATATCTTGGATTGTACTCTTTTTAAAGAAGCGGCGGGAGCTTGACTTTAAAGCATTTGCGCAAAATGCAGCCAACCAGAGCAACGTGATACAGTTGATTACAGGGATGCAGGAAATTAAACTAAACACCTGCGAAAAACAGAAGCGCTGGGAGTGGGAGCGTATTCAGGCGCGACTGTTTAAGATCAGCATCAAAGGATTGGCGCTTGGGCAGTATCAGGAGGCCGGAGCTACGCTCATCAGTCAATTCCAAAACATTCTGATTTCGGTAATTGCAGCAAGCGCCGTGATTAATGGTCATTTGACCCTTGGGATGATGATGTCGGTACAGTACATCATCGGCCAACTGAACGCACCCATCGGGCAGATCATCGGATTTGTGCAGCAAACACAGGATGCCAAAATCAGCTTGGAACGTTTGGCGGAGATACATACCAAAGAGGATGAAGAGAACCCCGAAATGGGTTTGGTGGCTGAGATTCCGGTAGCTAAAGATGTAAACTTGGAACACCTCTCTTTCCGATATACCGGCAGTGGAGAGGAGCTTGTGCTCAAAGATATCAATCTGAAGATTCCGGCAGGCAAGGTGACGGCGATAGTAGGCGCTAGCGGGAGCGGAAAGACTACTATCATCAAACTGTTGTTGGGTTTCTATTCGCCCACAAAGGGCAAGATAGCGCTGGGAACGCACAGCTTGCACAGCTACAGCATGGATACGTGGCGGAATGTGTGCGGTGCAGTGATGCAGGACGGGTTTATCTTTTCCGATACCATCGCCAACAACATAGCTCCGGGCGTGGAAATAGTAGACAAACAGCAATTGGCCCATGCAGTGGATACAGCCAACATCAGGGAGTATATAGATTCCCTTCCATTAGGCTTTAACACCAAGATTGGACAGGAAGGAACAGGATTGAGTCAGGGGCAGAAGCAACGGCTGCTGATTGCGCGGGCGGTCTATAAAAATCCACAGTATCTCTTTTTTGATGAAGCTACCAATGCCCTTGATGCCAACAACGAAAAGGTGATCATGGAAAACATGGAATCGTTTTTCAAAGGCAAAACGGTAGTGGTGGTAGCGCACAGATTAAGTACAGTAAAACATGCAGACAAGATTGTAGTTTTGGATAAGGGTATCATTGTGGAAGAGGGAACACACGCCGGATTAACCGCAAAGCGTGGCGCTTATTATGAGTTAGTAAAGAACCAATTGGAATTAGGTACGTCATGATAAAACTGCCCAATCATAAAGAGATCGAAATACACACCGAAGAGGTGAACGACATCCTCTCCCGCCCCCCTGTGTGGATCGTAAGCTGGGGCATCAGCCTCTTCCTTGCCATCATTGTGGTCTTCTTTACCGGCAGCATCTTTTTTACCTACCCCGATGTGATTACGGCGCCGGTGACTATTTCATCTACCCATTTACCGGTACAATTAAGGGCCAAAACGGGCGGAAAGATTGAACGCTTTCTTGTACAGGAAGGTGAAGCCGTAACTGCGGGTAGTGTGGTCGCAATCATTGAGAGCGCCACCGACTATTCCGATTACAAGACTTTACAGCAGCTTTGCACACATTTTCAACCAACATCCGCCATCACCTTTCCACCGCACCTGAAATTAGGGAATATTCAATCTTCCTACACCCAGTTTCTCAAGAGCCTGCACGACTACAACACCTTTTTGGCAGCCAACTACCATGCTCAGAAAATAGCGCTGATCCGCAAACAGATGGCAGAACAACAGGAGATTTTGCGTTTGGGAGAGAGACAGCTACATAACTTTGAGGAGCAGTATTCCATTCAGAAAAAAGTGTATGTACGAGACTCTGCCCTATTTGCACAGGGCATCATTCCGGAAGCAGAGATAGAGCAGAGCCGGCTCAAACGATTGGCCGCGGTTCAGCAATACGAAAGCCTCAAAAGCGCCATCACCGGCATGAAACTGACCCTGCTCCAATCGGAACAGATGATTTTTGAACTCACGCAGGAGCAGCACGACCGCCGCCTGCAATTTGAAAACAGCCTTACCGGCAGTTTCGACAACCTCACTTCCCAGATGGCACAGTGGGAACAGACCAACGTCATCATTAGCCCTGTTGCCGGAACAGCGCTCTTTACCCAATATTGGCAGGAGCATCAGCATGTGAATACAGGAGATTTGATACTTACCATCTCTCCGCAGGAAAAGAGCGGCATCAGCGGCAAACTCTACATTCCCTTACAGGGTTCAGGCAAGGTAAAAACAGGTCAACAGGTGAACATCAAGTTAGACAACTATCCCTACATGGAGTTTGGGATGGTGGAAGGGAAGATCACACATATATCGGCCATGCCGGTAGAGATGGGCGGGGTCAAAATCATGATTGCAGATGTAGGCTTCCCAAACGGTTTAATAACCAACTATAACCTTTCTGTCGAGACCGGAGAGGAGCTGAACGGCACAGGCGATATCATCACAGAGAACATCAGCCTGTTCGCCCGTTTCTTCAATCCGATAAAGCATGTGTTTAAGAGTAGAACGTGAGGTGAGGTTGTTTTAAAAAATGCCAATATTGCGGAGGGAGTAAGTAGTCGTTCCTTACTAACCTCATCCAGTAACGGCTAAAGTAAGGAAATCGAATAATACCGGTCGTGGAAAAATGAGGCGCAAAAGTTCCTGACTTCGACACTTTAATTTTTATTGTTTTGCAATATTCAAATATGAAATGATATACAATTTTTGGGACACCATTTTGGGTGTCCCAAAAATTGTATATTTGCAGTATGTTTGTACGCAAGAAGACGAATCAAAGTGGAACAGTGAGTATCCAAATTATCGACGAAAGCCGGGGTCGCTACAAAGTTTATAAAACAATAGGCAATAGTTCCGATGCTATAGAGATAGAAAACCTTTATCGACAAGGCAAGCGATGGATAGCCGTACAGCGTGGCGATCGTGATATGTTTGCAGAAGCAGAAAGGGAGCGGGAAGAGAAACAGGTTACGGATTACTTATTGAATAATGTAGAGAATATCCTGTTAAATGGAACGCAGTTAATATTAAATCAAGTATTTAGAATTATAAGTTTTGATGTAATAGAGGATGAAATCTTTAAACACCTGGTAGTTGCCCGTCTGTGTCAGCCCTCCAGTAAATCGGGCACCGTTGATTACCTGCAATCATATTTTGAAGAAGATGTAGAGTTACACAAGATATACAGGTATTTGGACCGTCTTTACAGCTCACAGCAGGAAAGAATCCAGCAGATCAGTTTTGAACATACCCGAAAGATTTTAGGCGGTAAAATCGGCCTTGTATTTTACGATGTAAGCACCCTCTATTTTGAGACAGACTACGGGGATGAGTTACGCAAGCCCGGTTTTTCCAAAGATGGCAAACATTCCTTACCTCAGGTTGTTTTGGGGTTATTGGTGAGTGAAGGCGGCTACACTTTGGCATATTCTATTCATGAAGGCAACAAGTACGAAGGTCATACCTGAATTCATAAGTTCATCTTTTGGATGAAAATAAACTTTTTAATTCAAATCGTCACACTAAAAATATAGCTATAATATATAGATATACAATGATTTCAAAGAACTATTTATAAGATTTAGTGGACACTAGTGTCTCCATTTACTGTTTGTATTTTATCAACATAATCACTGGATTGTCTTCTTCTTCCAATTTTGCAACAAGATCTTTCAATTTGCCCTCTTTTAACTCATTTTTCTTAAAAGAATCAATGAGTTGGTCAGCTCCTAAAGTCCTACAGGCTACGAGTTCGTCATTTATAGGCCCTGAGTTTAAAGATACTTTTTTTTCATTTAAAAAATCACCATTAAAGACAGTATATTTGTACATCTCTTTTTCCTTTCTGTCATACATTAAATAAGTCTGTGGAAAAGGAAGTACATTACCATTATTAATTTTTCCGACTTTTTCCGATGCTACCATAAAATAATAACGATCTGTGATTAATTCTGGAGAAAGAAATACCTCAGGAGTTATAGATTGTATGGATGGGGTTCTTACAATAAAGGGAATCATACTGCCATTGGAAAGAAACTTATAAATTGTATCACATGACGGCTGTGTGAGTATCCATTGGCCTTGGTAAGGTAAAATAGACCGAAAAGGAACAAACGTTGTAATGATCATTTCTCCGTCTTGAATTCTTGCTAACGTTGATTTTTTCTTTTCAAAGGGGAGCAGAATTTTCCGAATAACACTTCCATCCTGTTTGGATATAATCACATGATTACATTGTCTTTCTTCATATAAGTCTCCAGTTGCATCATAACATATCAACTGATTTCTGTCATAGTTATACACAACGCTATAACGGAGAGCCTCATCATCATTATTGTATATGAAGCTCCGTTTAAATTTTCCGTTTAAGTCATAAACAAGAATTTTTCTTAGAGAAATATCATGTACAAATATTTCATCGCTTTCTTCATCCATAACAATGTTATAAGCAGGTGAATATTCTTCAGGGCCACGACCCATTCGGTTTATCTTTCTCAATCCTTTGCCGGATCTGTCATAAACAAAAATGTTCCCATCTCTGTTCCGGTTTGTTACCAATATGATTTTCTTGCCTATGTCCACTACTACACCTTGTGTGACAAATTCGTCAGTAGTTTCAAGTGCAACATAATCCACGTCCATAAAGTCCTGAAGAACAATTCTTTTTTCAGGATAACTTTTCGTTACATCAACTGTGATCAAATCAATTGCTGTTGTTTTTCGTTCGCATCCTACCATTATTGCTAAAAAGGTAATTGCTAATAATAAATTTGCTTTTTTCATATAAATATCATTTTTAATAAGGTAAATTACTACAAAGTAATCATTTCTAATTTATTTCATATCAGATTGGACCTTCAGTCTTTTTTATGTGGCAAAGATTCGGGTGCCCTATGACTTTTTCATAATTCGATGGAGGTGGACAAAGCCATTGATAAACACAATCGTTGCATGGTGCATGATTGCGAATACGAAACCATGATTTGCCCTCTTCAATTTCTTTGCACACTATTTCATAAATGCTGTGTGTAAATATATTACCCAATGGCGGATAGTTTATATTGGCATGTGCATCGCCATTTGGTTTAATCGTGATTTTTCCAAAATCGTGAATATTCATCGCTTGATTTAAAAAAAAATCTTTTATGGTCATAGGTGTGGATAGAATGTCTTCTTTTGATAAAAAAACATTTTTTTCAAAAAAACGGAAATTGTCTCCTGTATATACAGGGTTCATCCGGTATTTTTCTATCTTAAATTGCTCAATAAATTGCCCTGCTTGTAAACAATCATCATCACATGAAACATCAATAATGTATTCAACCGGTAAAGTTTGATTGAGCAATAGCTGTCTTGACTGGTTCCAATGTTTCATGTTTAATGGAAAACGCACCGATATCTGGTATAAATAATTATTCTCATAAGTTGGTTGTAACGCAATCACATTTTTATAAGAGCACAATATATATTTTGGTGTAGAATGTTGGTTAAAAAAAGAAAGCAAATCTCTGTAATTTAACACATTCATCAGGTTCCCAACAATAAGAAACGATAAGCTTCTTGGAATTGATTGTAAAAAGGGGATCAACGTTTTTACATTGGTTGTATGATCTACATGGATATTAATTTCTGACAAATACTTCAATACATTTTTGTTATAGGAAAAATTATGTCTTTTGTATATTCCTTGCATGTCTGGGAAATTATAAAAAGGTAACAATTGAACTGGTTTGCTCGTTGATAATGCAACATCAATCACATCACCCATATATTTTTCTCTAAGTTCTTTGATAAAAGCGTTTATCTCTTTATTATGATATCTTTCTTGTGATAATAAAACGACGCCACAATTTTCTTTTATAAGCGTTTCTTGCAACAGCTCAATTACTTCATCTTTTTCAGACTCAATAGCTACACCATCAAGGGTATTGTATAACAAAGCACATTTATTGGTTAGTCCAATAAATGTATATGGTTCAATCGTGAACCAATAATCCGTTGTGGTTTTTTTGAATATCATTCTATTACGATATTTTCTAATATTTGAAAAAAATCATTTGGATACTTCTCTAAGAAAGAGAAAATATTATACAATTTATTTTGAAAAGCCTTTTGATCATGAAACCGACCACAAACAAGCTCCTCCGTATCTAATTTGTCTAAATTTTCTATTTGAAACATACATAACCCACAAAACCTGTAAATATAACAATGCTGACACTTATTTTTAAAATGTTTATAATAAAAATTGAATTGCTGCGTAATTTTTGGAATATCAATCTCTACATTCTCGTCCACTATCCCTAATGTATATTTATAGTTAATCTTTTCACAGGGTAGCAGCCTATTACGATTAGTTAAAAAAATTTTTTTTGAAAAGGGGATACAAGTACAAGTTGGCAGATATTTTTCACCTTCCTGCAATAGGAAGGCCACATTTGATATATAGAAATTGATGGAAAAATATTTCAAATAATCAGTTAATTCACTATACAAAAATAATCCATCGTGAGGGAGCAGATTGGATTCTTCTTTTTGGTACTCAGTTTCACTTTCTAACTTGCTTCTAAACATCTTCTCAAGAACGTCTTTTTTAATAGGATTTGTGTCATCTAATGATAATTGTGCGATTCTTGGAATTTTATTATACCGGCAAAAAATAAAATTAAATATATCTTTTACAGAGTTCCTGTTATGCAAAACGGCATTAAAATTAACATGACTAATAAAATAATTTGGATAATCTTTTTGTATCATATCAATATTTTCCACTATTTTATGAAAACTGTTTTTATTGTTTTTACTATAAACCCTATAACTATTATTTCTTTCATTTCCGTCCAAGCTGATCAATAAGTTGAATTTTTTTTCTACTAAAAAAGCAATATATTTGTGTAATAATGTTCCATTTGTTGTCATGAGAAATGAAATATCTAATTCTTTTTCAGCATTTAAATGATTTGAAACTTCTACTATCTGTTTAATAAAACGCATATTCAAAAGTGGCTCGCCTCCATAAAAAGCTATTCCCAACTTTCTGTTTTTATTTTTGATGTTAAGGTCAAATATATAGTTTAGCAGTGTTATTGCATTACGAGTATTTATTTTTTTGAAATTTCTTGCATCAAATCCCTCATAATACTCCCCAAATGCACAATACGAACACTTTAGATTGCAATTATCTGTCGTTTCAAATACAATCTGATTGGTTTGAATAATACTTTCTTTTATCATTGATTCCTCCAATGTAATAAAATTGGGGTGTTTTGTCTTTGTGAAAAAACGGTAATCTCTTAAATAAGCATACTTTTTCACATAATACTGGTCTGCGTCTGTTGATTTTTCAAAAGCTTTTTCAAATTCGGGATGTACCAACATTGACAGCCTATGATGGTCGTCGTATAAATATAAATTTTTATTTTTTGTTGTGTGAATAATTGATTGTATCATTACTGATTAATAGTTAAAAACAACAACCGATAACAATGCTATCGGTTGACGATAAATTTTTAAACTTGAGGATGGACTACCAGTTCATATCGAGAGGAATAGTTGCGGTATTGATATGTGTTTCTATAGGAAAATCATTAAGTGTAGATGCGGTACATTTACAGCTACAAACATAACATCCTAACCCGCCAGAGTCATTAGGGTCATCTCCTCCTAATAACGATTTTAATTTACGTTGTTTTAGCTCATTCTTTCTAAATTGATTCAGTTTAATTTCAAGTTTTTCCATTGCTTTAATGTTTTAATTATTAATAATTTTCATTCGTAAAGTTAATGCTTTGATTCGGGAATAATATAGCCCTTTTTAGCCTTTTTTTATATTTTTTATTTATCATGCCCTAAGATACATAAAAGGTTATAGATTTTTTTTACGTACTATAAATCTAATATTTACGCATGTAACTCTTTTTACTCAGTTCTTTTTTTCTTGACTATTCGAAGTTTAAATTTTTTTATCGAATAGCGAACAGCGCCCTCAGTAACACCCTCTAATTTAGCTGCATATCGTATACTCTTGCCATCATCTAAATGATGTTGAATTCGCGTCAACATTTCTGCTCTCAGATAAACTCGTGTTGTTTTACAATGTTCTTTAACGAGTTGCGGTTGCAAATCCAGAATAGGAAATATCAAATGTTGAAAGGACGCTCTCTCAATGGCTTCCTGTATGGAGTGTACATCTAATTTAGAAAATATCTGTTTAATCTGATTTTTTATTGTGTAATTCCCTTTACACAAGATGTTTGCAATTTCTTTAGAGCCATTATTTTGTTGTGCGAGCATAAGTATCGCTCTTTCTCTTTCGGAAAACGGCTTTAACGTTTTCTTTTTCCATCTGTAATACTTGGTGTCATATTCTTCGTATGTCAAACCATCTTTGTAGTACATGCGCAAATGTCCAGCTACTTTAGCTGTTGAACTTCCTATAGAACAAACAAAAAAACGCAATTCGTCATCTTCCCAAGCGGGTTTCATTCTGTGGAACACCATTTGTGGCAAAGGGTGCGTGAGGAAAGAATAGTTGCGCTGCAAACGAAATGTAAAGGAAAAATAATCTATTTCATCGTGTTTTTCCTCAAAATCTTCAAGATAGCGCAAAACAGTCTTGCGCATATTTGTCCATAAAGACAAGTCATCGGGGTGAACGATTATTTTATAATAATCTTTTTCCCAACCATAATCCTTCACATCTACCACATATATCCTTTCTGTGATAATAGATGAGACCATATCCAGAAATGACATAAATGTTGTTTTATTTTTATCAGAAATAATCAATGATCTAATTTGTTACATATAAAGTATCCATCTTTATGTACTTAGGGTCTGCTTAGAATTCGATGCACCTTTATTTTGAATTATAGCAGGGAAGAAACGGAGTCGACTCAGGTTATCCACTTCATGCACCACATACAGTTCATCAAACAACTCTCCTATGATTGCTAAAAAATGACTCCAAGTTTTCAATAGTAAACATACGACAACAATCCCAGCCAGTTTGATCAGGTTAAGCACCAGGATGATGCCCGCTATCCACAATTCGCTGATCTTTTTCAATCTGGCTTTGATACGGTTTAGTCCATATCCTGTCTTTGCCTGCCCGAATTTGCCCTCTATCGGATTGCATTCCCCCGGACTTACGTGAATCAACACTGCTGTTGCAGAAGGTCGTCCAAGGGGTTTGGCCTTGAGCAGGATTTCCGAACCCTTACCTTTGAGCATCTTTCGATAATCTCTGGTATAATAAATCTTGTCCACTGTTGTGTACCCCTGTTGATTAAGGTTTGTTAAACAATAATTTTAAACTTTTTCTTTTCAGAGAAGAGAGAAGTTTTTCTCCCTTCCCTTGAAAAGTTTTCGGTTTTCTTAAATGCAAATCTATACACTTTTTCCATAACAAAGCTACATTTTTGCATAAATTTGAATATAAATCCGCAGGGTATTTATATTCAAGAAATTGATGACAACGTTTATAGTATAATAGTCAAAATACTCATTTAAACCGGCATACAGTTCCTGTCCTGTTTCGAAAGCATTGTGATAAATATTTTCCTGCTTTACACTTCGTCAAAGGAGTTCAATATAGACATTATCTATGGTTCTTCCTCAACCATCCATACTCAGTTTGATTTCATTATCACGCAAATAATTTGTGAACAGACTGCTTGTAAACTGACTTTCCTGGTCTGTGTTAAAAATTTAAGGTACTCAATGCCGAGTAATAGCTGATGTAACAATCACCTTACACCATGTCAGTCTCCATCGTATTGGATATATCCCTGAATTTTTTTTGTCTCAACTCGCTGTACGAAATTATGGGGGTATAGTAAAGAAAGGAAATTATTGGTTATTAGAAGTATTTAATATAGAATATTATAGAGAGGTTGATACCAAAAAAGAATGTAAACAAACCTCACATTTGTTAACTTTATGATCACATTTTACGGCCATTTTCCCTAATTTTGTCTCTTAAATGTTAATTTTTGGGTTGCTTTTTCTGGAAAAAGTCACTTTTTGGGGGCTAAAACGCTCCCTTTTTTAATGAAAAATGGGCAAAGCAAACCACCTCATACCCCCCTCAAAATACCCCCCTCAAAAAATTCACTTTTTGTGTAGAATAATCCAATAATTAACTTTGCGCTTTGTGTGAAAATTATATTATGGGAAAAATAACTGTTAAACATTATCTAAATACTCGACTGAGACCGATCGAGATCAATAAGGAATTAACTTTTCCAGTTTATATCAGAGTTTCTTTCGGGAGAAGAAACGCAAGGATTTCAAGTCGTTGGATTCCTCATTCTCAATCTGAAAGAGCAATGGAAAGTGATAAAACAATTATTGATTTAATGAATTATGAGAGTGGTGCAATTGAGAAAGGACTTGAATTGTTAGGATATAACGAAAAAATACAAGTACATAGTCTTTTAAGAATAATGCTTCATGATTTACTTGAGTATTGTATTGATGGACATTTTGAAAAAGATAGAGTTGTAGAGCAATTCGTGATGTTTATTCAAGAAAAAACTAAATTAAGCAAAAGTATTCTTTCTCGTTTTTTTAAATTTAAAGAATGGCATTTTGAGGAGATTTACGAATTAACAAACAATGAAATTTTTGATTATAGCCTAAATATAAGGATGATTTACTATGGTATGTTACTTGAATTCGAGAGTATTTATTATCATGAAGATACACAACTTGGTTTTAAAGTTGGATGTCTCTTAACTTTTTATGATTGGATATATAGAAACGGAAAAGATGATTTTATTAAATTTGCTAAAAATAAGCAACTTATTCCAATTAGTGATATTTTATCACTAACAGATGAACTCACAGAAAAAATGATTGGTAGTATAAAATTTTGGAGCTTTATGAATTAAGTTAGTTTTTTTTAAAATTGTACATAATAAATAATCAGTAGTTTATAATTATTTTCTTAATAATTATTTATTATTCGCGGAATGATATTTGTTTATTCCGCTTTTTATTTTCACTTTTGCGGTATAAATATTGTTTATTCCGCGAAGAGAAAAATATTGTATAACAAAAAGAAAACAAATATGCTACCAATTGAAGCACGCCAACGCATTCAAAAAGAACTTACAAGGTTCACAACAAAGGAGATCGCCAAAAGAGCGGGTGTTTCTTCGGTGTCAGTTACGAAATGGTACCCACAAAGGGTTTAGTGAGAATCCAAAAATAGAGAAAATTGCTTTATCAATGATGTCCAAGTTATATAAAGATCGTGAAGAAAATTTAAGAATTATTGGTTGGTTATGAAAATTCGTATGGATGAATATGGCAACTTTCTACTCAGTTAAGCATTTTATCATTCCGGGAGAAGTTAGGTTAGCAGTTGTATATATTTTTAAAAAAAACTTTCTCCGTCTTGTAAGTAGCAATTGGATTAATCCAAAATTGTCCATTAGAACGTATCTAATTGATAATTAGTCATTATGTTTTCAATTTCTAATGGACACCATTAGAAAACCATCGTTGTAATAGACTTATACTCATGTATTTATTTTGCATTAATTCATGAAAAATGAGCATTTTTGAGGGCGTAGATCTTGAAATGGACATTTTGGGTTAATTTCTTATAAGAAAAACGCATAATTCAAGTTTTAATACAGAGATAAACGCGAAAAAATTTTCAAAATTCTTGATTATAAGCCTTTCTTTATAAGCCCTCTGAATGGATTTATCAACCTATGGAAAACAGTTTTTTCATGTGTGACAATCTCTGCCGTTGCGTGATTATAGCCCCTAATATTCAAAGAATGCCCTGTTGAAGTGATCATATTTATAGGTAAATTGGCATATGCATGATAGGATGCATTATAATGGCTGATGTATTTAATAGTTGTTTCATAAACTCCGTATTGTTCAACTGGATAGTCATTGACCGAAACACGAACCCTACTTCCTAATCGAACTTCTTTGCCTAAGCCGGATGTTAGCCGGATTATACATGCCACCGTATCTTGATTGACAGGCCAAATTAATCCAATAGTATCGCATTCGTGGACATGTCGTTTAATGCTAATCAACGGATTTTCCTCAAAAAAGCCGGAAATATCGGCAAAAACAGGTATAATTATCCCTTCAATATTTTCGATAAGTGCCAACGTATCTCCCTTGTTGATAATTCTATCGCCACGATGATAAATGATATTTCCTGTTTCTGGCGCTATTTCTATTATATCAGGCAATCCTCCATTCAACAATGCAGGAACCTTTATTTTGATATCACTAGGAAAAAAAGCTGACCCAATGACCAATACCAAAATGATTGTAAAAAGTAACCCGCTACCTATACGAATCATTATAGATGGAGGTGTACCCAAAATCTCTTCTATCTCTTCATGATGAAGTTCTATCTTCTTTTCGTCTGATAGTGTTTCTTTATTCATTTCATATAGTTTTAATTTCCTAGTTCTAATTGATTACTAACCAATTCATAATATGCGCCTCTTTTGGATACTAATTCGGCATGTATTCCTATGTCAGCGATTTCACCTTTGTGAAGCACCACAATTTGATCAGCATTTTTTACTGTACTTAGGCGGTGTGCTACTACTACTACTGTACGACCTTGAAAAAAATTATCCAAATTTTCCATAATTATTTTTTCGTTGTTGGCATCCAAAGCATTTGTGGCTTCATCGAAAAAGATATAGATCGGGTCTTTATAAACTGCTCTGGCAATCAAAATGCGTTGTTTCTGTCCTTGGCTTAACCCATTTCCTTCATTACCGATCCTTGTATTATATTTCAAAGGTAAAGATTCGATGTATTCACGGATATTGGCAATGGAAACGGCATAAAGTAAGCGCTTTTTATCGATATGATCAACTCCGGCAGCAATATTTCGTGCAATGGTATCGTTGAAAATATAACCATCCTGCATAACAACGCCACAATGACTACGCCAATCCTTGAAACTGATACTGGAAAGCGGTGTGTTGCCAATTTTGATCTCACCTGCTACTGGAGGATAAAATCCAAGAATAAGCTTTATAAGGGTTGTTTTTCCACTCCCGCTACTACCCACAATAGCAGTAGTTTTACCAAAAGGAATCGCTAATGTAATATTGTTCAACACTACAGGAGAAGTTGGCCCGTTATATTGAAATACGACCTTTGTTATATCTATCCCTTCTGATGTTTCGATAGGGATCTGCAAACCAATTTCTTGCTCTTCATCTTCGCGACCATGTATTTCACCCATTCGTTCCAAACTCAAACTGGCATCCTGCGCCTGCTGCATAAAATTGACCAATTGTTCGATTGGCCCATGCAATTGTCCGATAATGTATTGAATAGCAAGCATAGCGCCAAGCGTAAGTTGCCCTGATAATACAGCGCTTGCAGACACAAATGTTATTAGCACATTTTTTATTTCATTGATGATTACAGAACCTCCTTGTTGCCACTGTCCCAACGAAAGACTACTCATTTTAATCTTAAATAAACCGGCTTGAATGCCTTCCCATTCCCAACGTTTTTGTTGTTCACTGCCTGTGAGCTTGATTTCCTGCATCCCTTGAACCATTTGTATCAGATTACTTTGATGTCCGGCCATCTGTGCAAAGTTTTTACGGTCAAGTTCAGCGCGTCTTTTCATAAAACTTCGTATCCATATAGCATATGCTATGCTACCTAATACAAAAATTAAAAAAATACTAAAATTATATACAGCTAATACAATACCAAAAACTGACAGATTAATGACCGCCATCACGATGCTTAATAAAGACTGTGTAAGGAAATTATCAATACGCGAATGATCGTTGATGCGTTGGATTAAGTCGCCTGTCAATTTGGTATCAAAGTATTTCATGGGCAAGCGCATCAATTTGGTCAAGAAATCGGTAATTAACGATACATTCACACGTGTACTGATATGCAAAAGCATCCACCTACGTATAAAATCTATTGAAGCTCTACCGGCAACCAATAATAATTGTGCAAACAATACAATGTAGATAAACTTTATATCGCGTTGTCCGATACCCTGATCAACTATTGATTGTGTCAAAAAAGGGAAAACTAACAACAACAAACTACCGGCAAGTAATCCCCACAATAATTGCCACATCATCTTTTTATACGGATGCAAATAATTCGTCAAAAAGCGAATATTTAATGGCTGTTGTGGTTTTTGTTGTGCTTGATAAAAAAAAGGTGTTGGTTCGAGCAGTAGAGCAATCCCTTTTTCTTCCCCATCCTGACGGGTACTGATCCAACATTTTTTGAACTCTTCATCTGTATATTTGGTAAATCCGTTGGCAGGGTCAGCAACGTACACCAATACTTGATCCTTGTGGCCATTGCTTTTAGAGAGCGATTTTTTGTCAATACGGTATACCACTGCAAAATGCACTTGTCTCCAGTGAACAATACAGGGCAATTTTGCTTTTTCGCACAATTTTTCAAAGGATGTGCGAATTCCCATCGTGCGAAAACCAATTGTTTCTGCCGCATTGCCAACTCCCCGCAAATTGACACCACTACGTGAAATATATGATAATTCTCGCAAGTGCTCTAAACTATGTCTCCTACCATACGCTTTGGCGATCATGCGTAGACACGTGGGGCCGCAATCCATAGCATCGTGCTGATGATAGAAAGGAAATTTACCCTCTTTCCATTTGCCTGTCGATGTTTTATTTTTTATTCTGAACATCAATCTGTAAATTTAATCTACCTCCTTGCTCGTGATGCTTCATCCTCGATGCCTGTTGTTTTGTTTCGAGCCGCCCTTACCGTAGTAGAGCCAAAGTTGTACCGTATCGTCAGATTGATATAACGACTATCTCTTTTACTAACTATAGTGTAATTAACTTTGTCATATCGTGCAGTCATTTCTTCTACAAAAGTATAAAATATATCATTGACAGTCAGCGACAGGCTCAGTTTATTTTTCATCAGCATTTGCCTCAGACCTGCCGAAATGTTTGCCTGTGGCTGCAATGTAAGGTATGCAGCATGTTGCTTTGACATATAGAAACCTGTAAGTTCGGCAGATAGTGCAGGCGTAATGGTAATATTGTTGTTAAGTTGGATGACCACATATCCGCCACTGTTTTCAAAGGCCCCAAATTCATCATGAGACTTACCCATCACATAAGCACCTTGAACGGTTAGGTTTGTTGTCCAGATTTTAAAAAAAGTTTTGCGGTAATTCATCATTGCTGAAAGAACCTGACTGCTGCCAAAATTTTTATAAGTTGTTCCATATCGTTCCGTTTCAGTATCTACTATCGGTGTCATAATGAACAAATCAGTAGAATTGCTGTAAGAGAAGCGTGCCATCAAGGTTTGAGTGTATGAATACGATAATTGAATATTGTGCGTATAGGAGGGCATAAGGCTTGGATTCCCGCGAGTGAAAGAGTAGGCGTCAATGGTCACTTCAAACGGATTCAATAACGCATAACCGGGGCGGCTTAACCTACGGCTGTACGACAAGCCAAAGTTGTGTTTGGAAGACACCTGATAGTTGACAAAAAAAGTGGGAAAGAGGTTGAAATAGGTGGTATCGTTCTTTTCGTCAGTCGTTTTTTGTTCAGAATCCCATAATGTGTACTCTCCGCGTAACCCTGCCTGTAGATTGAACTTGCCCAATTTTTGACTGATGTTGAGATAGGCGGCGTCTATCTGTTCTGTATATACAAAACGGTTGGTACGGTTGGCGTCCATTTGCCAGTTGCTGCCTGTAAATAGGTCAAATTGAAGGTCATTATTCGTTTTGCTCTGGCTAACCTTGATGCCTGTTTCCATCCGGGCGTTTTTCCAGAGAGGCAACGCATAGTCTACTTTTCCGGAATAGACATCTATCACTTGCGGATTACTGTTGCGAAACTGTTCGGGTAGGCCGATGACCGTGTGATTTTTGTCGTAATAAATATTCTTGTTTTGTTGGAAAGATTCAGTGCCAAAACGGGCCCAATCCAAATCTATGTTCAACTGTTTTCCAGGCTTCTTGAATGTAGCCTGATAATTTGCATTTACCTGAATACCGTTACTGTTTCGTGATTGGGTATTGTCTGCATCGGTGGCGCTGACTCCATGATAGGTTGGGGTAATCTGGGTAAATCCTTTGAGAGATGAATTGCCGCCATTTGAATAATAGGCATTTACGATAAATCCAAGTGTATTTTTGGGATTGATAAAATAATCGATACCTCCTCTAATATTGTTTCGTAAACCGGCTTTGGTATTTTTACCTGTGAGGCTCTGGTCAAAAGTGACTTCACCGGCAGTGGTTTGCATCACATTGATTTGACTCAGTTTTTCCCAACTATTGGTGCGGTTCACTGAATAGTTGCCAAACATGTTGAACTTTTCGCGGCGCCAGTTCAGGCTTATTCCGCCGTTTTCCCTGTCCATCCGACCCTGCTGATAACCGGCAGTGATGGTTCCGTTCACCCCAAATTGCAAGCCACGTTTTGTACGGATGTCGATAATCCCGCCGCCACCTGCGGCATCATACCGTGACGATGGATTGGTGATGACCTCAATGCGGTCAATATCGCCGCCACGCATTGAGTTGAGAAATGCCTGTAACTGTTCACCTGACATCCGTAAGGGCCTCCCATCCATCCAAACCTGAACATTGCCGCCCAACACAGATATGCCGCCTTGCTGATTGACCAATACACCGGGCGTATTACGCAAAATATCGAGTGCATCTCGTCCGGCGCTCTGAATGTTGCCGCTCACGTTTACCACGTAACGGTCGGCTCTGTTCACCACCAACGGTCGGGTGGCAGTAACGACCACTTCTTTGATCCGTGTGGCGCTTTCGGCAAGCGTGATAACGCCCAAATCGTTTTCTTCAGGCACCTGTACGCTACGGTATGCTTTTTCATAACCAATCAGAGAGACCAACAACAGATAGTTTCCTGTGGCTACGTTATTGATAACGAATTTACCATCTTTGCCGGTGATAACACCCGTGATGGCGGTAGAATCGGTACGTAACAGGGCGGCGGTGGCAAACTGAACAGGATCATCACTGGCTCCCTCCTTTACGATTCCGGTGATTTGATGTTGTGCAAATAGATTTAAACAACATAAACAAAAGATTGCTAATATAATATATATTTTTTTCATTTTAGTATTCTATTTTTATTCAATAAAGAAATCATTCATTTCAATCGGCGCATGAGGACATTTTGGATCTGGATAATTCCATTTTTCTTCACCATAAGCATGTAGTATCTCCTTCCAACATACTCCCTTTGAAGTATTCCCTTTGCAACTATCAAATGAATTGCATTTGCCACAAAAACTGTTTTGATATGTATTTATATCTTCTAAATAACTAAGTCGATTCTTTTTCCATATTGTGTGTAAATCTTCATTTATAATATTTCCCAAAATAAATTTTGGATGAAACATCAATTCTTCACAAATAGTTACATCACCATTGGGCAAAATAAATACTTGTCTGACATTTCCTGTGCACAATGCTCTGTTGTTGAATCTTGCGTTTTTTGATTCAACATCATCAATATAAAATGACTTACTAATGGCAAATGGAATATTGATATTAAATGGGAACTTTTCTTTGTTTTCCAAGATAAAAAGTCTAAGTTTTTCGATATCTTCACTATTTAATCTATGGTGTTGAAAACCGTGCTTATATAAAGATGGACCGACAACACTTATTTGCAATTTTTCTATATTATTATATAAAGAAAGTTTTTCTATAAAATCACGTAAATGTGAAACATCTTTGTTATGTGTGGTTATAACAGAGTGAATATTTATTTTTATTCCGTGATTTTCTGCTTCTTTTAACGCTATCTGCATCTTTTTGATATAATTGATACCATCAGTGATATTAAGATTTTTCTCTATAATATTCGGCTCAAAAGAATCTAAAGATATCTGGAAAAGTCTAATTCCAGAATCGTAAATTTCTTTAATAATATTCTGTGAAACAGGTACTTTAGTTGAAAGATGTATAGGAAATCCATTTAGTCTTAATGTTTCAATCAACCATTTCCAGTTTTTATACAGCAAAACCTCTCCGCCCATTAAGTCAAATACTCTTACGCCATATTGACGGCACTCTTCAATCAATTTCTTAATTCGATGCTGCGGAATCTGGCAATCGAATTTGTTTCTGCAATCTGCATAGCAATAAATACAATCAACGGCACAAATTGTATTTACCATAAAAGTTACATCCAAAGGAAACTTATATAACCTTAACGTAGAGTTATCATAGTTTTTAATATCAAAAATATCCCTAAAAAAAACAGATGGGCTATTATTCTCTTTTAATGGTATTATGACATTAGAAGGCAAAGCACACTTTTCTCCTTTATGGGTTACAAGTATTCTCTTTTTATTTTCAATCATACTTGAAATTAGTTTTTCCGTATATTCATTTGAAATTTGGAATCTATTTGCTACTTCTTTGACAATTAGTGGTAAATCGTTCATACCGTCAAAAAGAGCCAAAATTTTTGCTATTTCAGGATGCAGAAAAGCAAAAAAACCGGGATCTGCGCCTGATTTATTTTGTGTAAACACTTTAGGATGATGACGATAAGTAATATATAGTCTTTTCTCATCATTCCCAATCATATAGTCATTATTAAATATGTATCTGTTATTTGTGCTCATAATATATCATTATTAAAATTTTAAAGATGAATCAGAATAACAGATTGTATATTTAGTTTATATATCTAAAAGATATTGTTATTTCAACACAACCTGTTATTCTATCATCATTTAGTAATTTTTACGGTTTACCATCACCATCATCATCGTTACTACCTCCCCAAAAACCTCCCGGCGAGCATCCGAGCAAGCACCCCGGATCGCAGCCAATTCCACATTCAAGGCCACCTTCTACATTTTCAAGTTCTTCCATAGAAAGAGCTTCTTCATCCGCTCTTGCTTCGTTGATAACTTCAACAATCTTTTTTGTTAAATCGTCTTTTTTGCTCATGGCATAAAAATTTAAATGGTTAAAAAAATAAAATAAATCGCTGCAAAGGAAAACTAATCTAATCCAGAAAAATCGGATTCATATTGAAATGTTGTTTTTTTACTGTTTTTCTGTTTTCTGCAATGTAGCATCCTAGAAATGTTTTTAAAATGATTTGGAATAGCTGTCTTTACTGACTGTCTATCTTGAACAAAGCAGATTTAATATGTCTGGAACACTTCCAGATCTATTTTTATTCTCCATGATGAATATAAATAATAATTTGCAGCACCCTAAATTACAAAACTATTCTTAATTGCCAAATAGTTACGAGGGTGCTGCAGAAAAGTGCGGAAAACAAGAAAATAACAGATTGGATATTTGGTATATATCTAAAAGATTTTTTTATTTCTACACAACCTGTTATTCTGTCATCAATTAGTAATTTTTACGGTTTACCATCACCATCATCATCGTTACTACCTCCCCAAACACCTCCCGACATGCATCCGATTAAGCATCCCTGATCGCAACCAATTCCACATTCAAGGCCACCTTCTACATTTTCAAGTTCTTCCATAGAAAGAACTTCTTCATCCGCTCTTACTTCGTTGATAACTTCAACAATCTTTTTTGTTAAATCGTCTTTTTTGCTCATGGCATAAAAATTTAAATGGTTAAAAAAATAATAAATCGCTGCAAAGGAAAACTAATAAAATCCAGAAAAATCGGATTTTTAGAAATGTTGTTTTTTCCCTGCTTTTTATAATTTCCATACATAAAATGAAAAGGCACCAAATAGGTGCCTAAACAATTACATTTATAGTAAATAACGTAGTTATAGAAAACGAAAAAAAGCAATAACCGTCAATCTATGTACAAATCGTTAAAATTAATATCTTCATCTAAAATATAATCATCAGAATCTCCATCAGAGTAAGTCTTTATTTTTTTCTTTTTACTCTTTATTTTCTTATCCTCTTCTGCACCAAATGAATAATCCATTTCTTGGGTATTTAACCTTTCGCGTTCAAATCCCAAAAAAAATTTTGGCGTGTACTCATACGTATAAGACAATCTACCTCGATCATAGATAATAGGTGCATCCATTTCGTCCTTTAGATATTTGATAACCTCAAATAAACTGCTTCGTGATATACCAAGCCGTTCAGCTAAGTATTCAGGGACACCTGTTGCTTTCCGGCGGATCAACCTATCCAGTCTATCTAACAGCACAAGGTCAATAAAACGTCTCATTACTATAAAGGATTAATAACGAAGTTGTTTGTTTAAAAAATTGATTATTAATGTAATAAACATAAAGAGATGTCATTCTTTTACTCCAGAATAATTGTGTTTTTGCAAAAAAAGGAGCAGGTGGGGATAGAGGCATCCTTTTTGCTACATCCGGCTCCTTTATCCCCTTTTTGCTCCCGTTTTAAACATTTTTCATGATAATCATAAACAGTTAGTAAACTTCAAAAGTCCCTGTTAAAAGCCACGCACTACTTTTTAGTGTTAGTTTATAGCAACCGGAAAAAAGTGGTGGTAACGGAACTTTAATGGTGGTTTGATTACCGTTAACCACTTCTTCAAAAACGAGCAGGCTAACCTCATCTTCGATAGAAACAATAATTGGCCCTTGCATGCCATTGGTTTCCAAACGTAACATACATAAATCATGGTTGAACCAAGCACTGATTGGATTTGCTGCTCCTGATTTTGGTCCAGTCGGTGGTAATATGGTAACCTCTTTAAGATCAATTTCCTCTTCGTTAGGAAGGGGAGATAGCAAAGAAGTCAGTCCCAATGCTATGGTGGCTGACATAAGCATGGTAGTAATAAAAGATAATTTTTGCATAAAAAATGATTTTAATTTTGTGCAAAATTAATCTCGTATTACCTCACAAAATGCAAAAGTCTCATAACAATTTCTTCTTTTAGTGCACTCATATTCTGTTATATATAAAAATGTTCATAACATTTGCTATCGACATACAGATTGATGAGTTGATTTCTAAAAGAAAAAGGGTCTTTACGGTTTGTTTTGATGTTTAGTTTTTGGTATAATCGTGAACAGCGCATATACATGGCACGTTTATCCGGGACATTGAAAAGAGCGCAAAGAGCCTTTACATCAATATTAGAGAAAAGCAAACAGGTGAGTACGATATCGTCATCTTTGAGTTCAGGATAACATTCTTTTAACCACTCTATCATTCCGGGGTAAGCAAGATTTGCCGATGTATGCACTTTAGAAAAAAATGCTTTCTCTGTTGGATGTATGGCAACTGTATTAAAATCTTTTAAAAAATGCATACAATTCCAATTTTGTGAAAGAGAGACACGCCTGAACTCCTTTTCCGATTCTTGATGTTGCACTTTATACTCCTCATGCTGTTTTTTCTGATATTCTAATAGCTTTTTCCACCAATGTATGATACTATATACAATAGCGATAAACAAAAGAATAAGACAGATGATCATAAAGATATACCTTGTTTTCTGAGAAAAATATTGCTTTGTCAAACTTTGCAACTGATGCTTTTCTTCTGAAATCCGTATATCATATTCATGGTGTACATTAACAATGGAATCAGATAATTCTTTATATCTTGCTGCGTGTTTTAACGCTACCTCAAAATTTCCGGCTTGTTCTTCTATCCTTCTTAAACCGGCATAAGCAGCTCTAAGCTGTTTTAAGCTTGCATGAGCATTCTGTAATACTTGTTGCATATAGTAACGAGCAGAATCTATTTGGTTTAAATCAAGATAGATTAAACTTAAAAGCGGATAAAAATCCACAGGATTAACACCTTGTTTATTCTCTCGAATAGTAGCAAATACTAATTGTTTGGCTTGCACATACTCTTTTTGTACTCTCAATATTGCTGCCTGTGCTGACGAAAGTGAAGACAAAAATTCCATATCATTTTCATCGATGGCTATTTCTTTAGCTTTACTATAATAATATTGTATAGAATCAATGTTTTTCCCAAATATGTACAATAATCTGCCGATTTGCGATAGTACTTGGCCCTCATTAGGTTTATTACCGATTCTCTTAAAGGCAGACAAAGATTGTCGGAAGTAAATTAGCGCCTTTTCATAACAGCGCTGTTCTTGATATAATAATGCAATCCTGTTTGTTACAAGCCCTAATAAATAATCGTCGTTTACACGTTGCAGTAGTTCAAGAGAATGTAAATAGGCGTATGAAGCAAGTGCTATACTGTCCTTTTGTACATATACATTACCTAGATAGAGATATGACCAACCTAATTTCTGATATTCATTTTTTTTGGTGTAATAATCAATTGCAATATTAATCAGACTGTCGCCGGGGAAAGGTAAATTGTTCTTGTCGAGCGCCTGATTATAGAGCAGGGCATAACGAGCATACTGTTTTTTCTGTGTAATTTGTTGTCCATCTATTGTTTGTAAAATACTCATTGCGGAATCTGGCCGTGCCTGCATCACATTTTCAGCAGCATCTAATGTGAAAGAGATAAAATTGTTGCTTGTACATGAAACTGCAAAGTAAAGCAACAAAAACAAAATTATTAGGTTAACTTTTTTCATGAGGATGTAGCGAAATAATTTGGTAAAGATAATAAAAAATGGCACATTTTTTTGACACCATAAAAAAGAGAATCATATCCTAATGCTTAAACATTTTTAATCAATTGAATAGTCCAATTTTGGATGCTTATAAAATGCTGTTTTTTTCGGCTTTAAGCAAAAAAGATTGTTATTTAACCACAAATTGGCAAATTATCAGGTGTTCAAACCTCAAAGCAATATCCTGCAAAAATTAGAAGAGTCAAGTTTTACGACACAGAAACAATGAAAACATTTGTATTTCTGACAAATAATATGGATTTAACCGCTTTGCAAATCGCTCTTCTATACAAAAACCGCTGGCAAGTGGAATTGACGTTCAGGGCACATTAAAATCAAGTGGCTTCAATATCGAAGATACGCACCTTACAGACTTGAATCGGATCGAAAAACTGTTCTCTATCGTAATGGTTGCGTTCGCATGGGCTTATGTCGTGGGAATTTTTGCTGATCAAAACCTGAAACCTATTAGAATTCTTGCCAACGGTAAGAGGGCTAAAAGCCTGTTTAAATATGGATTAGAGATTATCGCGCATGTACTGCTTAATCCGTGTGCTTGGATTGAATTAAATATTTTTGTATTTTTGTCATGTACTTAGCCCTATTATCTAAACCGCTTTAATACCCTTCGTCCATTAAACTTTTGCTTCCAACCTCTATAATTATTGAACAATACTCGTTTAGATACACCTATGATGAACTCTTCAGGAACAAAACCAAAGTTTCTTGAATCAAAGGACTGAAACAGATTATCGCCATACATAAAATAATAGTTGTTCCTAAATATATGATACTCCTGAGGTATTAGTCCACCGGTTTCGTATTTAATTACTGTTCGATACAATTTTCGATTCAAATTGTTCATATAAAGCGTGTCTCCTTTCATTGGCACGTAGATTGCACCGGAAAAACTTTGTCTACTTGTTCTATCTATAATGTCCCACTTGTTCCATTCATTTTCCTGGTTCTGAATATCCACAGTATCTCCCGGTAATCCCACGCAACGCTTCACGTACACATAATCAATTCTGAATGTAATCGAATCAATTCCAAATTTAGTGATTGGTGCATTAAAAACTACTACATCTCCCCGTCTGATTTTTCGCCATCCCTTTACCCTAAAAGTTTGCAGAGAATCTCCGTCAAAAAAACGAAAATTCTTATAAATACGTGCCCCAAAAATCAATTTGTTTACCCAGATTTTGTCGCCTGGAATAATGGTGGGGATCATCGAATTGGTGTTTACTGGAAACCAGTCGCCGATAAAAACACGAATACTTATTCTTATAAGAATAAGTATTGTAACTGTAACGATTAGCCCTAAAATAATCTTTATTGCTTTCTTTAAGCTCATTAAGTAAATATACACATCATTTTTGGTAGTGAGTATAACTATCTGTATCCTTTCGGTAAGACGCCGTCATTATCAATCAAGGTCTGAATAGTTTTTTTGTAGAGATTCCATACAGGAGGGGCATGTAAAGGATTCCCAATCAATACAACTCTGTTATCTTTGTCTAATAAAAAACTATGTAATTCTCTATTCTTAGGTAATTTGGGATTTTGTTTTACAAATATTAAGTGTTGGTCAATGAAGATCGGATAATCGAGTTTATCAGACTTAAGTGCCATTTTTACTTTGTATATATCATTCTTTCTAGGTGTAAACAAGTAGATAATACTCAACCATTTATCCAGCGAATCAGTATATGCAATGATTTCTCTCCATTCATTTATTTTATTGGCTTCGCATGATATGCATCTAAGAGAATCGTACCATATGATCAACTTTATAAAGGAAGTCGAATAATTAGTCATTATTGTGTCCTTACCTCTCCAAACGACACTCATACTCTCTGGTAAAGTAATCTGTTGATTCATAAATTTCCCCACATCTCTGACGAGTCGATTATTTGTGCAAGAACAGAGGAAAAACAAAAAAGAGATAAAAAAGAGTTTTTTGTTTAATTTTAACATAACTGTTCGGTTAATAATGATTGTTTATTATAACTCTTTAAACCTAAATAAAAACAAAAAAGGATTATCATCAGCTTTTGAGTTGGAAACTAATGGATATAGCCTATTGTCCAACACATATCCCTCTTCGATTTTTTCAAGTAAATAATAAGGGTGAATCAAAGCAACTACATAGTTATCTATAATTCCTACTGGTCGCTCCATTTCTCCAATTTTCAATTTATCTTGAAAAGCATCTTTAGAATAATGATACAATTGCTTATTAATTTTATCAAAAACACCTATATATTGATTTTGTGAAACCGAATAAAAAATGCTTAACGTTCGGACAGCATCAAAAACACAATAGTAAGATATAAAATTTGATGCAGTTAAAGTTGATATAAAATTATTATTTTCAGCAGATATCTTTTGCAAATAATCTAAAGGAGGCATTTTATGTTTCCCAAATTTAATTTGATACACCGGCACTACGTCGTCATTAAAAAAATGATAAACTATTGGATTGTACTGAGTATATGCATATACATGTCCATTTGTTTTATAAATATTTTTAGGCGGCCCTGTAAAATATCCAGTTTTAAAATCTCTTTGTATGTGCTTTTTAAAAAAGTTCTGTTCTATATCGGTAACAATGAAATCCCAGTCAGACAACTTATCTCGATAATTTGCATTTTTCCATACTATTTTATCATTTCCAAAGTATTCAAAACAAAAACTATCATATTCCATAATCTTTTCAGTCACGAATTCATAATTATCTAAGTTATAATTGATAATTTTTTTTTGAGCAATGTCAACAATTGATATAATATTGTCATTATAATTTACACTAAACGAAATTGGAACTATGTATTCACCAGGGCCACGACCAACATTCCCGATGGAACAATCAAATTTTCCAGAAACATCAAAAACTAATAATTTAATATGTGTTCCTCCTGTTAGGATAAATAATTTTTCTTTTACGGCTTCAATTTGTGCTACGTAGCTGCCAATCAGTGAATTATCGCATGTTTCCAGCTTAATAAAATCAGTTTCAAGTAATTCTTCTATATTATTATGAGATTTTTGTGCAAAATTAATGATAGTAATATTGTCATCATGAAAAACAGAACGATGTTTGCAGGCTCCTAGTAAAAAAACAATAAATAATAAACAATAATATCTTTTCATAAGCGAGATAATAAAAGTTTCCTTCAATAAATAAAACAAGGTACTCATATGCTGATATACACATGAGTACCATAAGATGAGTTAAACACAACACTTCAATTCTCCATCACCTGTGCAGATAATGTTGTGCCCATCACAAAATACAAAACCATACTTTTTAGTAGGATTTTGATCCTCAGATGCTAATGCCTCAATATTATCCAAAACGTACTTATTTTGAGCATTATTGCTCAAAATACTGTGTACCCCAATCGCTACGAAAGTAGATAAACCTAAGAATAAAAATAGTTTCCTCATTTAATAAAAGGATTTAATATTGCCTACTCATATGCTTTTCGGCTTCCGCAAGTCATATACAAAAATCATATAGTACATAACTAGCAACAAAGATAACCATTTTTTTTATTGTAGTATTTAATTTTATTAGGAGAATTTTATTGATAAGCTATGTCCTTGCCATGTACTAAGATGTATCATTCGAACCATAATAATGAGGAAAATTCTAGAAACAAATCGTCTCATAGCTCGTAAATATTTAAATATTAAATATATAACATATGTTTAATAGAAACACATTCAAACTTTTCAAAATCATCTTATACTTTACATTCGATGAATACAATGTATATCAGCACATTGTTATAATAATAATTCCATAAAAGCCAACCAATACCTTATACACAGTCAACCCCATCCACCTCCCCCAAAATCTTTTCCAATCAAACCCTGTCCACATACATTTGCATCGCATTAATATTGATGCAATAATTTAACTATATCATTTTTATGGACACGAGTTTAAAAGACCAAGATGTTTTATTACTCAGAACAAAACCGGATGGAGATGTGTTTGCGGCCACTATGGACAAAGAAGGCACAGTAAACGGAATAGACACTGATTTATCCAACAACCCAAGTTTTCTAAAAATCGACAGGAATGCGAACATTCTCGAAAACTTCTTTGAAAATTTTATGCGTCAGGCAGATGACCCAACACGCTTTGAGTTTTATCTGATTCCCGCAGTAGATTACCAACACAATCTGGAAAAATTGCGGGAAGCATTTCAAAACCCTGTCAAACCTGAAAACAAAGAGTTTATCGACCTGCACCGCATCTATCCGGAAGATTTTTTGAATAATCAGCGACAAAATCAAGAGCAACCACAGACTCAATCACAATCAGCATTATCTACCAATGCCATCGATGAATCCCGTATTGACTGGTCACAGTTTGAACGTATCGGAATCACCCGCGAAATATTGGAGAAAACCGGCAATCTGGATAAACTGCTCAACTGGCAAAAAACAGACTTACTACCTATCACCCCAAAATTCGACGACATTACCCTTCGTACCGATGCTCGACTGGCTTTGCGCGATTTGCCGGACGGCAAATTAGCTTTGACGATTCATGCCATACGCAAAGAACCCGAATTGGACAGATATTACTTCGGCGTTAAATTTTCAGAAGAAGATAAACAGAATCTATTAAAAACCGGCAACTTGGGACGAATTGCAGAAGTTGAATACAAAAAAGGCGAAAAAACACCGGTCTTTATTTCCATCGACAAACATACCAATGAATTAGTTGCCACCCGTGCCGACAAAATAAGAATTCCCGACAATATCAAAGGTGTAGTATTAAATGAACAACAAAAGAAAGAGTTGTCAGAAGGAAAAGCCGTTTGGATAGAAGGTATGACCTCAAAAAAGGGGGCAGATTTTTCCTCATACCTACAATTTAATGCCGACAAACGAGGTTTTGAATTCCGTTTTGAGAACAACAAAAAACAGGAACAGAGCCAAAAACAACATAATGCTCCTAAAACTTTCAGAAAAAAGGAACTGACGGAAGACCAGCGTAGCAGTCTCAGAGAAGGGAAAACCGTACATGTTGATGGTTTGGAAGATAAAAAAGGGAAAAGATATAGTGGATACATATCTATGAACAAGGAAACAGGAAAATTAGACTTTATGTTTCCGCCGGACTATAAAGCTGCACTTGCTGCCGGAAAGGTCGTTCCAGATGACAGGCACAAAACACAGGTAGCCGTTAATTCAGAAGGCAAAACCAACGAAGCTACCAAAAACCTGACAGAACCTTTAAAACAGGGGCAAACTAAACTTGATGAAAAGCAAACAGAAAAACATACTGAAGAACAAAAAGAACAAAAAGAGGAAAAGAGAAAAAAAGGTTTTAAGGTGTAAAACTCATTATTTAAGCCAACGAAAATGAGAACATGTATTTTGAGTGAAAAGCCGTCTGTAGCAAGAGAGATTGCCGCCGTTGTGGGTGCAACCATCAGAGAGAATGGATATTTATGCGGTAATGGATATGCGGTTACGTGGGCGCTCGGCCATTTGGTTGTTCCTGCCATGCCTGAAGATTATGGGATTGTCAGCTTTGTCCGGGACAACCTTCCAATCATCCCCAAAACATTTATAATTAAACCTCGTTCTGTGAAAGAAGGCAAGGAGTACAAACCCGATTCTATTGCATTGCGACAACTGAAAGTTATTGAACATTTGTTCAATCGGTGTGATAAGATCATCGTTGCCACCGATGCAGGGCGTGAGGGTGAACTAATTTTTCGATACATCTACGATTATACACAATGCCGAAAGCCTTTTGAACGACTTTGGATAAGCAGTTTGACTAATAAGGCGATTACGGATGGACTGCATAACCTTAAATCGGGTAGTGATTACAACAACCTCTACTATGCAGCAAAAGCAAGGTCAGAAGCAGACTGGCTTGTGGGCATTAACAGCAGTCAGGCGTTAACTATTGCTGCCGGTCGAGGCGTTTTTTCACTTGGCCGGGTACAAACGCCTACATTGGCGATGATATGCAAACGGTTTCTTGAAAACAGGGAGTTTGTCTCTGTACCATATTGGCTACATAAAATCAATCTGTGTAAAGATGGCATCCACTTTTCCATTATTTCAGAAGATGTATACAATAAAGGTATCGATGATGCCGAACGCGAGGGTGATCGTATCTCTCAAAACGGAATCGCCACAGTACAATCTGTTGAGAATAAGATGCTCCATCAGGAACCTCCTCTGTTGTACGATTTAACAACGCTTCAAAAGGAAGCCAATTCCAAATATGGGTTTTCGGCAGATAAAACGCTCTCTATTGCCCAAAAACTATACGAGGCAAAGTATATAACTTATCCGCGAACAGGCAGCCGCTTCATATCGCGGGATGTATTTGATGAGATTCCCAATTTAATAGAGGTGTTGAAACACCATAAAGAGTTTTCGCTCCATATCAGTCAAATGGATTGTGCAAACCTGAATCTCAAATCTGTTGATGACACGAAAGTAACCGACCATCATGCACTGCTTATCACCGAAAATTTCCCAAGTGGATTAAATACGAACGAGCAGACCGTCTACGACATGATTGCAGGGAGGATGCTAGCAGCTTTCTCTCCGGTATGCATCAAAGAGCAATCGTCGTTAACTTTCGATGCCTGTGGCCACCTGTTTTCAGTGATATCTACAAAAATAATCAAAGCAGGCTGGCAGGATGTGTTCTCTCATGAACATTTGAAGACAAACGAAGAAGATGGAGGATGTTTGGATCAACTTCCCCTATTGTCCGAAAACGAACAATTGGAGATACAATCTTTGGAAATTTTGGAGAAGCATACCAAACCCAAACTTCTTCATACAGAAGCATCGCTTTTGGCTGCAATGGAATCGTGTGGAAAAGAGATTGCCAACGAAGCGGAGCGTGAGGCGATAAAGGAGTGTGGTATCGGAACGCCTGCCACTCGTGCAGCCATCATCGAAACGCTCTTTACCCGCGGGTATGTCGCACGGGAAAAGAAATCACTTGTTCCTACTCCAAAAGGATTGGCTGTTTATCAAGCGGTAAAAGACAAATATATAGCTAATGTTTCTCTCACAGGTGAGTGGGAAAATGCGCTGATACAGATTGAGAAGGGAGTTACTCAACCTGATGAATTCCGAAATGGAATTGAGAAATTTACGAGGATCATCACAGCGGATTTATTGGAAACAACCATCTCAGTTACTGATGAAAAAAGCTTGCTTTGTCCCAAATGCAAAGTTGCTCATGTGGGTTTTTATCCCCAAGTGGTACGGTGTCAGAAAAGAGATTGCGGTCTTGTTGTTTTTAGAAACATTTGCGAAAAGCAGTTATCGGATAAGCAGATCATTGATTTGTTGACGATTGGCAAAACGCCTGTTATTAAGGGGTTCAGGGGTAAGGGCGGAAAAGAATTTGATGCTGCGTTGATGTTTGATGAAAACTATCAGGTGGTATTTGAGTTTCCAAAGAAGAGGGGGAAGAAGTAGCAATTGAAAGAAGAGCTTTTCTGTTATATGTGTCTATAACGTTTGATCGCCTCTCCATTTCTTAAGTCGTTCATTCATTTCTTTTATAAGCTCAACATTATTATGATAAATATTATTTGTCCTTATAAGAATCTCCAATTTTTCAGCTGCTTTTAGTGGAGAGATACACTTATAGTCTACAAGTCTGTCAAATATCCAAAGCATCCAATGATACTCGATGGACTTCTTCTTGGCATATGCCCTAACAACTTTGTCGCTGCTTAAAATCATCACACCAGCTTTTTCAGCGAGGAATAAGACGGTTTTATCACTTTCTGATAATGATTTTGGATATTTCTGTTTTTGAATCTTCAATCTATCTTCAGGGGATATATTGTGGATGGTTAATTTCCCAATAGAACAAAATGCCGATAAAACATCCTGTTGGTGAGGGTATAATTCATTAAAAACGTCTAAAGATGTATGTATTTCAAGTTCTTCTACAGAGAAAAGTAAATTTGTCAGTTTTAAAACATATAAGTCAATAAAAATACAGGCATCGGTGATAGCAATTTTCATTGTAGTGTTGTAAAATGTTTGCGAAAATCCACTAATGATTGATTGTTCAATACTGCGGCTTTACTCATGGAAATCTGATCTTCAGCTAATGCTCTAAATAAAAGCTGAGTAAATCGGCTGGACTCTTCCTTTCCTATATATTCCACAGGTTCGACTACTCTCCAATCATTATGGATAATTACATAATTTAATTGATTTAACAGATTTTCGGAAATAATTTCAAGGTCTCTACATCTGTACATAATAGCTTGAATAGAAATGCCATATTGCTTCTTAATCTCTCCTAATTCTTGAATAAAAAGCTTCTTGCGTGAAATGCCTAATTCTTTCTGAATAGAGACTTTTGGAATAAGCATTGCAGCTGCGAACTGATTACAATACCTTTCTTTTTCTTTTTCAGGCAGGTTGTCCAATGGTAGCAATAAATGTCCTAATTCATGCAATACTGTAAATCGAATTCTATCTGCAGATTTGAGATTACTCCTGTTTATTACAATAACTGGCACCGTTTGATTAAGCCAAGTTTGCATCCCGTCGAAACTGTCTTCTGAATGAACTGAAATGACCTTAATATGATTATCTTCTAGCAATTCAAGAGTATTAAAAATAGGATCAAAGCCTAGATGCCAAGATTCCCGTATTTTTAATACTGCTGTTTCTATATCCTCTATTGAAGATATCACAGAAAAACCTCTTAAAGGATTTTCAAAACAAGCTTCAATGCCTATAATTTCCTCCAATTCTAAATATCTGGATAATACATCTTTTGTCTGTTCAACGATTCTATTCTGTTCTTTAACAGGCAATTTTTTCAATTTCCGAAATTCTAACTCGCCTAACTTGACTTCGGTATCTCTGAAAAAGAAATCGGGTTGTACATTAAGAGCTTTACTTAATTGACCAATCATTTCACTGTCGGGAATAACTTCGCCTTTTTCATATTTGTGTAATGCTTGACGGGATATTTTACTATCAAGAGAATCTGCCAAATCTTGTAGTGAGTAACCATTCAAGATGCGGGCGGATCTAAATCGCTGTGCAAATAACGTATTCATAAACTTTATTTAATTTATTAAGAATGTATTTCGATGCAATTATAATGCCAATTTAGTGTGAATTGACAAAGGTAGTAATATTTTTATATTTGTCAACTTTTTTTAAGCTATTTTAATGTCAGTCAAACATTATGACAATTTGGCATGAAGAACATGTCAGTTGACATATTTTATATTTGGCATAGATATTGTCAATAATAAGGTATGTTATATTGTTAAAAATTAATTCCATTTAAATTAAATGAGTACAACGAGTATCAGTGCAAAAAACAAGAATCTTCTCTGGTCAATATCCGGCGGAAGATGCGAGTATGAAGGATGTAATAAGCTTTTATACACCGATATACTTACGAATAAAAAATGCAATATCGGTTATATTTCACATATTGTTGCCGATGAACCTGATGGACCAAGAGGTGATATATTACGGTCGAAAACCTTGGCCGATAATATAGATAATTTAATGTTATTATGCGATACACACCATCGTTTAATTGATAACATTGATGTTTTAATTCATCCTGAATCTAGGTTACTTGAAATGAAACGAAAACACGAAGAACGAATTAGGCGGATAACAGCAATTTCCCCAAATATGTCCAGTGAAATAATCCTGTTTGGGGCGAATACTGGCGTCAACAATTCCCCATTATCCTATCAATCAGCATGTGAAACATTATTGAATGATTATTATCCTGCAAGTGATCATGCTATTGAATTAGGGCTTAGAAATTCTTCGTTCACTGATAATACAGATATCTACTGGATAGCAGAAGAAGCCAATCTACTTGAACAGTTCAATCTGAAGATTAAGCCGAGACTAATGTGTGGAAATACTGAACACTACTCAGTCTTCGCTCTTGCTCCACAACCGTTACTTATTAAATTCGGTGTTTTGCTTAATGAATTGCAGGATGTTAGAGTATATCAAAAACACAGGGAGCCTTATACTTGGAAATGGCAGGATACATCACCTAATATTGAATACATTCTAAACGAGCCTTCAGATAAAACGAAAACCCCTGTGCTTCTACTCAGCTTGAGTGCGATGATAACCCATGATCGGATAAAAACGGTGTTAGGTAATAACGTAGCTATTTGGGAAATCACTATTAATAACAATCCAAACAATGATTTCTTAAAGACTGAGGCATTACTCTCTGGCTTCAGAAGAATCGCACGACATACTTTTGATGTTATTAAAGCTCATCATGGATGCGTAGATTTACATGTTTTCCCTGCCATGCCTTTATCTGCATCTGTCGAATTTGGGCGCGTTTGGATGCCAAAAGCTGATATGCCTTTAGTATTATACGACCAAAACAAGTCAATTGGCGGATTTCATAAAGCAATAACAATAAAATAATTAGACATGTTTACACAAGAAGAAAAGACGCTCTTTAGTGAGATTTTGGAAACATTAAGCGAGTCCCTGGATATTACCGAAACTCAATACAATGCCGCTATTGGCAGTTATGGGGCGGTAGGCGAATGGTTAGCAAAACCTGAATCTTCCCTTGCACCCTTTGAACCTATAATTCGTTCGCAGGGCTCTTTTATGCTAGGGACGATGGTTAAGCCGTAAATGAAAGTGATGATTTGGATATTGATCTGGTCTGTGAACTAACAGGAAAGAATCCCCTATGGACACAATATCACCTTAAGCAAACAGTAGGAAATCGGCTTAAAGCCAATGAACTGTATAAGAATATGCTTGAAGATGAAGGTCGAAGATGCTGGACATTAATATATGCCGAAAGTGCAAATTATCACATGGATATACTTCCGAGTATTGTAAGTAGCGGTTACAATACTGTTCTTGAAAAAGCCTTCTCATCCAAAGCATTGGAGAGTGATTACGATTCTTTGGCTATTAGAATTACGGACAGGAAACTACCTAATTACAAAACAGACACCATTGCAGAAAATTGGATGAAAAGTAATCCATTTGGTTATGGTATGTGGTTCTTTAATGCCGCCGATATTTTTACCCTGAAAAAATCAATGGTTTTTTCCAATGCTGTACACGCTGTACCAAAGTACAATAAGGAAAAACTACCCTTACAACGAGTCGTTCAAATATTGAAACGACATCGAGATATAATGTTTAACGGTGATGACGACAAGCCGATATCGATAATCATAACAACTTTGTCTGCATTGGCATACCAAAAAGAAGCACTGACTTTTGATGCTTTAATTAACATCATTGACAATATGGGAAACTTTATTGAGAAACGTTATGATTTTGAATCCGGTAAGTATATTAAGTGGATTCCCAATCCGGTAAATCCCGAAGAAAATTTTGCAGATAAATGGATTGAGCATCCCCAAAGAGAGGTCAATTTTTACTATTGGCTTAATCAAATAAAAAATGACGTTCACTTTATCATTAAACAACGTGGTTTACAGAATATTTGCAATGCTATGAAGAAACCATTTGGTGAATCGGCTGTAACAAGAGCATTTTCATCATTAGGTGAAAGAGGACAAAATCTTCGTGAAAACGGTTTATTAAAAATGGCTTCTACTACAGGAGTTCTTGGGGCAAGTGGCACAATAACTGTAGCATCACATAACTTTCATGGGGGGAATTAAACATCATACTATACCACTGATTGTTCAGGCTCAAAAGTTACAATCTTATTTTTCTGATTCAAAATATTCGATTGGAAATAACACTCTTACATGGAAAAGTTACTTACAGCCAACAGTTTTAAGCATGAACTATTTGGTCAAGGTTGTTTATACACGGGAGAAGCACCCAAATGTATATGTGTTAGACCCAAAGCCTTTGGTTTTAGCAACTGGTGAAAATAAGCTCATCCACGTATATAACACTGAAAAACAGCACTTGTGTATATATTATAAAAAGGCACAAGAGTGGGATGAGACAAAATTTCTTGTAGACACTATTATCCCATGGACAAGTGAATGGCTGCTTCATTACGAGATATGGGTAGCCACCGGCATTTGGCATGGTGGAGGAATTCATTAGAGGTATAGACATGGTGAACGAAGTCTACCATTTAGAAGAAAAAGACTTTAACAGGAATCAGTCCACCTATATTGTTCGGATTGGAAATTAAAAACTGAAAGTATGGCTAAAAAAGTTACAAGTAAAGCCGTTGTTCTGTCGCTTCTAAGGTTTTGAGAGATGGCAAAACAAGTGCTGCGAGTAAAACCGCTGCAGGAAGTGCACTTTCCCAAAGAGCCAAAAAAACGGAAAGAAGAAATAGGTAACACAAAAGACGTAGACAAAATTTGGGAGAAAGCCTTTTTTGTAAGCCCCCGACCAACTCCTCATTTTATCCCAAAACTATTGGAATTTATTAGACCATCGTTGGAATTTTGCTATCAATTATATGTACATATGTTTGTTTGGAGCCAGTATGCCAGAGGCCGAAGATCGATAGGGTACCGAGATACTATACAGTCAGAATAAAAAACTTCTTGCTGCCAAAAAATGGCCGTCAATCAACATTAAACATTATGATCCCTATACCGAATAAAAGGTCGCTTAACAGAATCATCGAGCACGTATGGACGTGCCTCTTTTGGTGTCTTAATCAACTCCCATATGGGATTGTCCAAACATTCCGCTCTTTCATCTAAACGGACACCACCGGCTTTTAAATATTCTTTCAAATCACCGATTTTAAAACAACTGCAATATTCTGAGATCATTATGTAAATTTTCGTTCGATAAATGGAATCCTAATAAAAGCACAAAGGTAGAGCAAAAAAATCAATTTCCAAATCTTGGGATATCAAAAACCACCATACTGGTAACCAATTGCCTTAAAAGCATCGCTTTTACGATTTCTACTCGATTACTAAAGACATCAAAAACACTTTTCATATATCTGATTTCAACATCTTCTGCATTGTTTGTATATAATATTAGGTGTGTTGGTATCTTGGGAGGAGGCATATATTTGTCAAATTCTTCCACGTTACAAACAACGAGTGTCAAATCGTTTTCGCCAAAATATTTTTGGATAGTTTGCTTAATATCATCTCTCAATTTACTAGGTGCTTTCAAACGAATTGGATCAAATAGATCTGTTCTTTTACCTGTCTTTTTGAAATCTGTAGACAAGGCGAATTTATTTCGTAGAAGAAAAGTGCCTTCGTTTTTGAACTCCCATTGTTCATTTACATTATAACTGCCAACTAACAATTTAAAATTACGATTGAACGGGTCTATTTTTATTACAGAAACTGAGTACGGAAAATTTTCAGTATCTCCAGTCGGACAACTTGCCGATCCTAATCGTAGATGTTGGATAATATTTTTGATCATATCAGGCTTCTTTGTCCGTATAGAGTGCTCATGTCCAGATAGTAATATGTCTGTATGCTGTTCTATCAAATTAAGTGCATCACATTTAATCACATCAGAATGATTCTTTGTCTTCCATGACAGATCATCGGGTTTGCGGTGCATAAGTGTGACGACAGTGTAATGAGCAAAATCTTGAATATTTGTTAATTTAGAAATTAGCTCTTTCACAATAGGAGTACATAGATGAATTTCCAGTTTCGGCTCAATCTCACCTCTAGTAGATAACCATTCCGTATTCAAGCACAAAAAACATACCTTTTGATCTTTAAAAACTTTTAGTCCTGAGACATATTCTAGAGGAGTATCCTTAAAATAAGAATAAGTATAATAGTTAAAACTCTCTTTGCCTTGCTCTTGGTTATAATGCCGGTTAAAATTTGAGAATAGAACGAAATCGTCCTGGTGAAAACTAATGAAATCATCATGTATTTGCTTGATTTTATCTTGACTAGAAAAACGATCAAAACTACGAATTTGGCCAAAATTAACTTTTAGATTTTCATACTTCTTCTTAAGTAATCGTAAACATATAGGGTTTTTTACTTTGAACTCTTCTATCAATTTTTTGTCGTGATTTCCTGGTACAGCAATTATTCTCTCCTTGGGTAAATTTCCAAAAAAAGACAAAAAACCGTTTAGTATCTCCGATGCTTTAGTGTATGATTCAGCCGGTTTATGTTGTTTGATGTTTATTATATCTCCTGGTAATGCAATGAAATCAGGAAGCCAATTTTCCTCTTGATTATTATAATTGTAATCAGATAAATCTCTTTTGAGAGTATTTAGTGTTCTAATCCTACTTTGATTGATTTCTTCAGCATTAATGTGCAAGTCAGAGAGATTAAGAATAATAAAAGGCCGCATAAAGTTAATTGTTAGATGGATATGATATCATTTGATAGTTCCAGATACTTCTATAGAATACCGAACGAATAGAGAAGTATTTTTTTCGTATTTTGAAATTAGGTATTAATAATCCACCAAAAGGATCAGCAGGCATATTAATCATCATGCGAGATATCTCAGGGTCAGCGATGAAAGAATATTCTTTTCCATATCTGTCTCGCGGTACACTATAAATTATTGCATTATCTTTTTCGCAAAGATCTATTTCTTTGATTTCTAGAAGAAACGCATTAAGAAGGCATATTATGAAGTTGCAATCAACCACTTTACATTCTTCTACTGTAGGTAAATTGAATTTGCATTTTTTAAAAGGATCTCGAAGTACATCTATAAATTTCTGCCGATTTGTGAGTACACACTTGTTAAACTCAAAATCATGATCTGAGTCGTTTTTCATAGCTTGTTTTATCTCTTCCTTTAGATCTGGACTGTAAACAGCTAAACTGTGTTCAATAACACGAATATGACTCTCGCACACAGCAGAAAACCCGTATATATCAAGTCTTTTGTGAATTGTTTTTGCACATTCATATACTTTGTTATAGCAAGACAACCATAGATCTGCCATTACACTATCGTATGGTTTTTTTCTGTACTCATCGAGAAGGTCTTCAATGGTATGTCCTGGAGAAATTTGATGATACTTGCCAACACCTATTATCATTACTCGTAAGAGCATGTCAATGAAATAATTTTTACCAATTACTCCCTTGCGAATATAGATATTCGAAGTTTGAAGGAATACCTTCCAATAAAAATGCCAAAATAATTCAAAATTCCTATGGAATCCAAAGTGATATGCGATTTGGTCTATGATCAAATAATTGAGGAACTCTTTGTTTACAGATTTATGAATAATCGAATAGATTTCATCGTGATAATAATCAAAATTATCCTTTTCTAAAAAAAATTTAATCTTATCAAATGAAGCATCATTTGAGATAAACTTGCTCCAATTCGAAAGTAACATAATGCGCTTTTGGGAACTTACATCCTTAAGAATGCTATAATCATACGATAGTTGTTTATGGTTATTTAATGCTTCTTTCCAAACAGTTGTTGCAAAGAATTCAGGATAGGTAATCTGATTAATATTTAGTTGAAGATTCATCCGATCTGAAACGACTTTTTCGTGTCCGCAAATGATCGCAAATACTCTCTCGTAAAGTTTGGGTTCTTTTATATCTTCATGTGGAAGAAGTATCCTAATAATCTGTTTATAAAGAAAATCGAAACTCGTCAGGTATTGTTGAATACTGCCATTATACTCCAAGTTGTTGTTGGACAACCCTTTTTCATGGAATCGATTATAGAAAGCTACCTCGAATGCATCGATGGTTTTAGTGAGAATTTCTTCTATATCTTGTATAGACATTTTTTCATCTCTAGAAAATTGTTCAAGCATTATTTTTGTGTATTTCAATGCTGAAACAAGTTCTTCAAAATATGCAGAATGCAACAAATTTCCGGTACATTCATTATAAAGTCGGTAGATGCTCAATAACCTCTCACGTACTATTTTTGACACTCCACATTGATTCAACATTTCCTTCATGCGTTCGAAAAAATCCTGATCGAATGTCAAAATATCCTCGTTACGTTTTTGTACATGATATTCTGTTGATTCCGATTCGTTGTTTTGTGCTTGTTCGTGATGTTCATTAATTTCCGGTTTATACTTTTGTGTATTAGATAATCGTAATGATATTTTGACTCTTCGTACATGATCAGAAAAAGCATCCAATAAACATAGCTTCTCAATATCGGAAATTTCGTTAGCTGGAAATGTTAAGTGCCTGACGGATCCTCCTGTAATATTTAAGTTAACATCGTATTGCTTATCTTTAAAATAATTTTTTATATAATCATGAAATTTTTCACTGTGCCCAGGTTTGGTTTCACAGATGAAATTCAGACATAAATCTGATGAGCAGTTTTCAATAAAAATGGTTGAACCTATTTGATCCCATTCATAATTCACGTCATATCCTAAACTAATATGACATGATGAAAAAACGTGTTTGTCAAGCTCTTTTTCTTCCAGTAAAGATAAAAGGGATGACTTTTCCTCAGTGAGAAACAGGTTAAACATCTGGTTATTCTTGAGTTCACGTATTTTGTTCAAAATCTCTTGAATGTAACTCAAATTGTTAGAGAAAGCAATTACAGATAGTTCGTCATCATCGAAACAATCGATGATAATATGATCAAATATCACAGCTTCATCGTGGTTAAGTACACTACGCGTGATCGCTGTTTTAACAAGTATTGTGAAGTTTATACCTCTCCCACGGAGCAATCTGTGATCAATTTTCAGCTTCATGATCCCAATGAAAGGATATCTTGGGGTACTATGGTCACCTTGTCTAAGAAAAGTATCTTTTGCTTTATGAAAAATATAATTTTCGCTATCGGATATTCCCGTGATTATCTTAGAACTCCAAATATCTTTGGCAGTTGCTGTATCAGTATGGTTATCGTTGAATACTCTGTTGCAAAATGCATAATCATCTATTAATGATAAAACGGCAAGTCCATGATTCCCAAATAATCTGTATCCTTTGGGCTCATACAGTCCATCATCCATATGTTGTTTTGTGAATTCTTGCAATCTCGTTCTATGATTTTGAAACAAATCTTTTTTGAATACCTTTTCAAAAAGATCTTTTCCATTTGTTTTAAAAGAATATGAGATGAGCCCAATGGCTAAACCAAAATCGTTATAGTTTACTGAATATAACATATATAATTGTTTTTTAGAGAGATCTTAAGCAGTGTTTTTAGTTTTTCGGCTGCAAAAATAAAAAATCTTATTTAGAAACACAACAGGAACAACTCATGAACGAAAAGAGGTCAATGCTTTGATAGTGGAATCCAATCACCAGCTTATAGAAAAGATTTACGAATTACTTCCTCGTTTAGCCTAATTTGATTATCAATTATTTGGGCGCAAAAAGCGAAAAGCTGGTACATCTTATCAATAGTTTGTAGTTTTCACATCATTTTCACCAAAATCAAGTAGTTTGTTGATTTATTATCAGTTGTATTAAATATTAGGTAAACATGATTAGCATTTTTTTTACATTATAACACCATTTTCAGACAACCCATGCTAGAATAAAGACAACCACATCTTCATTATTGATTACAAGATGTTTTTGTAATGCATATCACAAACTTTGCTGTTTTATTATATGCTGTTTCTATAAAATTCATATAAGTGAACACAAAAAAACTTACCCCGGACATGTCATATTTCCGGCTATCACTGATTGATTTTCTTCGCGAAAGCCATCCCGAACGGTTGATAGACAACCGTTTTATAATATCCCGTACAAATGCAGCATCAGAAGCCCACGAACAGGCGCTCCATGATGGAAGCTCATCTATCGAAGCCGCAGAACAGGCAAACGCAGTTCTGTTCAAAGACCTGCATTTTTCCAAGCACGATACACTGCTCAGTATCCTATGGAGCGAATTTTCAGGTGAAGTACCTGAAGATGATGCAAAATCATTGGCAATAAAATTATTGCCCTTATGCGAACCTATTTTTTCTAAATACATCCTAACGGATGATTTCGCATACGAACCCGAATACGAATTGCTGTACTCCGAACTGACAGGAGCAGTCGCTCTTTATTTAGAAAGCAGTGGCATACAATAAGAAAGTTCATTTACTTGCCAATACGGAAGCAATACGCATTGCTTTTGCTCTCGATCGGGAAAAGCGCAGGGCGACAGAAGCAGAACGTGCCGTTTTGCATCAGTACAGCGGTTTCGGCGGCATAAAATGTATCCTCAATCCTACCGAAAAAGAATCGGACAAAGCCTACTGGACAAAAACCGACTTGGAACTGTTTCCATTGGTGGTTGACTTGCACAATCTTATCCGTAACAACTCTAAAAGCGAACAGGAGTACAAAAGCTACTTCAACAGTCTTAAAAGCTCCATTCTGACAGCTTTTTACACTCCTCCCGAAATCGTACAGGCTCTCTCCGATACGCTAAAAGACAGCGGAATTACGCCTATCCGTTTCCTCGAACCATCAGCCGGTAACGGCGCCTTTGTCGATGCGTTCAAACGTACATTTCCGGATATAGAAACAGTTTGCTTTGAAAAAGACTTGTTGACCGGCAAGATACTCTCACACCTTTACCCTGATGATAAAGTACGCATACAGGGCTTTGAAGGAATTGAAGCCCGTCCCGACAATACGTTTGACATCGTTTCGTCCAATATCCCTTTTGGCGATACTTCTGTTTTCGATGCCTCGTTTTCCAGAAGCACAGATACAACCAAACGACAGGCAACCCGCGCCGTTCATAACTATTTTTTCTTGAAAGGCATCGACACCTTGCGAGATAGCGGATTACTGGCATTCATCACTTCACAGGGCGTGATGAACAGTCCGACAAACGAGCCCATCCGCCAGTGGTTAATGAACAACACCAATCTTGTTTCGGCTATACGTTTGCCCAACAACCTGATGACTGATAATGCAGGTACGGAAGTGGGAAGCGATTTGATCATCCTTCAAAAAAACACCGGCAAATTCCTGCTTACAGCTCAAGAAAAAGCCTTTCTGAAAAACCGCACCTTGTCCAATGGCGCCAATATCAACAACTACTTTCAAGATTTCAGTCGTGTAGTCCACACAAAAGGTTTTCCCGACAAAGACCTGTACGGCAGACCGGGCATGACCTTTTTGTACGAAGGCGGCATTTCCAATATGGCGACTGTTTTAAAAAACATGCTTTCTGATGATTTTTCCAAGAACCTCAATAAAAACCTGTATGACAACAACATTATTCAGACTCGCCACATACAGAGGCAAGAGGTGAAAACCGTTTCTCCGAAGCAGACGGCACAGCCGAAGACGAACGAACAGCCACAACCGATTTTGTCGCTGTATGACCTTTTCGGATTCAGCGAAGCGGAGCGCAATCAATCAAAACCTAAGACCAAAACCAACCGGATAACTCCTATCCCTCATCCGCAGCAACTCAACTTGTTTTCACAACCCCCAATACTAACCGTACAACCCAAACAGCCCTTACTTGTTACCACCCCTGTTCCCAAGCCTCAGCAACTCCCACTTGAGCCACGATCATACAAAGGCACTTTGAACAACTGGCACAGACAGGGCTCATTGGCGATAGATAATAAGGATGTCGGCTTTCTCAAGGAACGTTATCTTGATGATGCCGTTTTTATGCCATTGCAACTTAATCCTGAACAGAAAGCAAAAGCTGAACAGTATATCAATATTCGTGATACCTATCACATTCTGTACAATTTTGAAACAACCGAGTTACAGGAGAATGTCGGATTACGGCAGTCACTTAATGAGCTGTACGATCATTTTACGTTTCGTTGGGGTCATCTGAACAATCGGAAGAACATCGAGTTTATCAAAATGGATAGTGGCAGTCAGGAAATACTGTCGTTAGAACGAATTATTGACGAGAAATTTGTTAAAGCCGATATATTTAATCATCCTGTTTCTTTCAATACCAAAGAAGTCGCACAGGTTGACACATCCTTTGAGGCTCTCTCCGCATCGCTCAACAAGTTCGGTGAAGTCAATCTTGATTATATGTTGTCGCTGGTAGAAGAAAAAAGTGCAGAAGAGATGCTGCACGATTTGAATGGCAAAATTTTCCTCAATCCGCTTGTAAACAATTATGAAACTGCTGACCGGTTCATCGCCGGAAACGTCATCGAAAAAGCGGAAGCCATCGAAAAATTCCTTAAAAATAATCCCGAATATCCACATTCACACGAAGCTGCCGAATCCCTTAAAGCCTTGCAGGAAGCTACGCCACGACCGATAACCTTTGAAGAATTGGATTTCAACTTTGGTGAACGGTGGATACCGTCACGCATCTATTCCGAATATGCAAGCTACCTGTTTAAAACCAATACCACTGTTCACTATTCAGATTCACAGGACGAATTTTCAGTAAAAGCAGAATACCAGAATGCCAACATATATGACAAATTTTGTGTCAGGGGCGAATCCCGCAGGTACGATGGCCTTTCCCTTATGAAGCACGCCCTGCACAATACCACGCCGGATATCACAAAGAATGTGGAGGTTTTTGACAGCGAAGGAAACACAAAAAAAGTAAAAGTTCGGGACGGAGAAAAGATACAGTTGGCAAACAGCAAAATAGATGAAATCCGAAGCGGTTTCACAGACTGGCTGAATGTACAGTCGCCGGAGTTCAAAAATCGTCTGACCGATTTGTACAACCGTAAATTCAACTGTTTTGTACGTCCACAGTATGACGGAAGCCATCAGACATTTCCGGGATTGGATGTAAAGGCATTGGGTATTCCCGATCTGTACCAAAGCCAAAAAGACGCCATCTGGATGTTGAAACAGAACGGCGGAGGCATATGCGATCATGAAGTGGGAGCCGGCAAAACATTAATCATGTGTTGTGCTGCCTACGAAATGAAACGACTTGGTTTAGCCAACAAGCCGTTGATTGTAGGTTTGAAGGCAAACATACACGATATAGCACAAACATTTGTCACAGCCTATCCCAACGCCAAAATACTCTATCCGGGCAAGAACGATTTTACTCCCAAGAATCGCGTAAAGATTTTCAATGATATCAAAAATAACTCGTGGGATGCTGTGATCTTAACCCATGATCAGTTTGGCATGATACCGCAGTCACCCGAAATACAGCAACAAATTTTGCAAAAAGAACTTGACAGTGTGGAAGAAAACCTTGACCTGTTGCGCAGTCAGGGACGTGAAGTATCTACAGGCATGTTACGAGGGGTGGAAAAGCGTAAGGAAAACCTGGATGCCAAACTCAAGGAGATAGCGTACCAGATACAAAACCGAACAGATGACGTAGTGGACTTTAAACGGATGGGGATCGATCACTTGTTTGTTGACGAGAGCCATCGTTACAAAAACCTGATGTTTACCACCCGCCACGACCGTGTGGCCGGAATGGGTAATCCCGACGGCAGTCAAAGGGCGTTGAACATGCTGTTTGCCCTGCGCACGATTCAAGAGCGGACAGGCAAGGACTTGGGGGCAACGTTTTTGTCCGGGACTACAATAAGCAATTCATTGACAGAACTCTATCTTCTGTTTAAATACTTGCGTCCACAGGAGTTGGAACGCCAGAACATCAACACATTCGATGCGTGGGCAGCGGTATTTGCCAAGAAAACGACCGATTATGAGTTTTCGGTAACCAATGAGATTGTGCAGAAAGAGCGCTTTCGATATTTCATCAAGGTTCCGGAATTGGCTGCCTTCTACAGTGAAATAACCGACTTTCGCACAGCAAGAGATATCGGCATAGTACGCCCTGAAAAGAACGAAATTTTGCACAACATCCCGCTCACGCCGCAACAGGAAGAGTTTGTAAAGAAATTGGTTGCCTTTGCCAAGACCGGTGATGCCACTCTTTTGGGACGCGCCCCGCTCGATGAGCGGGAAGAGAGAGCGCTCATGTTGATAGCTACAGATTACGCTCGCAAAATGTCGCTCGACATGCGGTTGATTGATAAGGAGAAGTATGACGACCATGTTGACAACAAAGCTTCTCACTGTGCAGCCAGAATTGCAGAGTATTATCACAAATACAATCTGCAAAAGGGAACGCAGTTTGTTTTTAGTGATCTGGGGACATACAAGCCGGGCGAATGGAACGCCTACAGCGAGATCAAGCGCAAATTGGTCGAAGACCATAAAATACCTCCACATGAAGTACGCTTCATTCAGGAAGCTGCTAATGAGGGTGCCCGCAAAGCGATGATCACCGCCATGAACGAGGGAAGAATCCGCGTCCTTTTCGGTTCGACAGACATGCTCGGCACAGGTGTGAATGCCCAGAAAAGAGCAGTGGCGGTACATCACCTTGATTCACCCTGGAGGCCGTCAGACCTTGAACAGAGAGAAGGTCGCGCCATCCGCAAAGGGAATGAAACAGCACGCGAGTATGCCAACAACAAAGTGGATGTAATCATCTATGCCGTTGAAAAGTCATTGGACAGCTACAAATTCAATCTGTTGCACAATAAGCAGCTATTCATCACGCAGCTTAAAACAAACAATATGGGTACACGTACCATTGACGAGGGCAGTATTGATGAAAAGAGCGGCATGAACTTTTCGGAATACGTTGCCATCCTTTCGGGCAATACCGATCTGTTAGAAAAGGCGCGGTTAGAGAAAAAAATTGCTGCCCTTGAGAGTGAGCGAAAAAGTTTTAACCAAAGCAAAGCGGCTTCAGAATTCAAGCTGAACGGCATCATCCGCACTGTGGACGGCAACAAAGAGCTGATCTCACGCATGACTGCCGACTGGGACACGTTTAATGGTCGTGTTCAATACAGCAATGACGGCAGCAAGCTCAATCCATTGAAATTGGACGGTGTGGAGAGTACCGATGTCAAGGCGCTTGCTGCCAAACTATCTCATCTCAATGACCATGCAACCACACATGAAGAACACTATAAAATAGGCACACTCTACGGTTTCAACTTGCTGGTAAAAACAGAAGAAAGTATGAAAGAGGAACTGTTTACAAAACAAAACCGCTTTTATGTCGAAGGAGAGGGAAACATCAAATACACATACAACAATGGGACGATAGCCCAAGACCCGAAGCTGGCTGTTCACTACTTTATAAATGCACTGGAAAAGATACCGTCGCTCATAGAAAAATATCAGGCTGAAACGGAAAAAGTCTCAAAAGACCTGCCTGTATTGGAGGAAGTCATTCACTCTACATGGCGTAAGGAAAATGAACTGAAAGAGTTGAAAATAGAGATAGCCGCATTGGAGAGGAAGATAAATCTTTCGCTTACTCCGATGATCAGTGGCGAAGAGAAGCAACCGGGCGATGCAGAAAAAAACACCATTCGTGAAAACAATGTTGTACCTCTTTCCAATGCAAACAGTGATTACAATACGGCAGATCGAATAGAGGTCATACAGGACTTGCTGTCCGGAAAGATTAAGCCTGAACACTCCTATCCTGTTGTTGAGCGGTTTCAACAGGCAAAGGAGGCATTGGGCGACCGTTTGGTCATCACTTCCGTTCCGAGATTCAATGCCGATAATCAATCCAAAGGAGTAAAGATATGACTTATGAAGAGTTAAAATACCGTCAGTGGTGGACGCTGGAACAGAAGATTGACCATACCGTGGGTGCGATTTCCGTGTTCATGGAAAGGATGAACAGCAAGGCTTATATCTCGTTCAGCGGAGGAAAAGACAGTTTGTGTATGCTCCATCTTAGTCGTCGATTCATCGACAAAAACATCCTGGCAGTTTTTTGTAACACGGGCAATGAATATCCTGAAGTGATCAAGTTCGTCCGGCAAACTGAAAATCTTGCGACCATCCGTCCAGATGTTCAGATAGGACAAATCATCGAAAAATACGGCTTTCCGTTGATAAGCAAGGAACAGAGCCAATACATCCATCAGGCTAAACACACCAAAAGTGAAAAGCTGTTGCACATCCGTCTTTACGGTGGAATAAAGGGAGTCGGTAAAGTAGCGGAACGGTGGAAATTTCTGATAGATGCCCCGTTTGACGTTTCCGAAAAATGCTGTGATTACTTGAAGAAGAAACCGTTTGAAAAGTTTCACAAACAAACAGGGCTCTTTCCAATCATCGGAACGATGGCCAGTGAAAGCCGGCTACGGCTACAAAAGTGGCTGAAACATGGCTGCAACTCCTTTGAATCGAACATGGTTGCCAGTTATCCGCTCTCCATTTGGACCGAAGCCGATGTGTGGGCATATATCCGCAAGTTTAATCTGCGGTACAGCTCCATCTACGATATGGGTATCCGTCGTACAGGCTGTATGTTTTGCGGTTTTGGATGCCATGAGAACAACGACAGGCGATTCTATTTTTTGAAAGATTACAAACCAAAGGTTTACGAGCATTTTATGAAAATGAGCAACAACGGCGTTTCCTACAGGCAGGCGTTACAGTATTGCGGGGTTGACTTTCCGGAAAAAGTATTCAACAATTGAACCTTTATCCATCACACTATGAGAATAGGACTTATTGATGTGGACGGCCACAGATTTCCGAACTATGCCCTGATGAAGATTGCTAAATACCATTGTCAGTCGGGTGATATGGTTGAATGGGTAAACCATCTTGAGCGATATGATAAGGTGTACAAATCTAAAGTTTTTACCTTTTCGCCTGACAATACTTTTGTCGTACAGGCCGATGAAATTTTCAAAGGTGGAACAGGCTACAAAATGTATCATGATCTCTTTTGTGACGATACAGAACCAGATTATTCTCTGTATCCACAATACCCTCATGCCTACGGATTCCTAACACGTGGTTGTATTCGCTGGTGTCCGTGGTGTATTGTGCCAAGAAAAGAGGGAATGATACGCCCCTACCGCGACATTGAAACGGTATTGCAGGGCAGAAAAACGGCTATTTTGATGGATAATAACGTACTTGCATCCAACCACGGATTGGAACAGTTGGAAAAAATTATTGCCATCGGCTGTAAAGTCGATTTCAATCAGGGATTGGATAGTCGTTTGGTAACAGATGAGATAGCCAAAATATTATCAAGAATCAGATGGATGAGATTTATTCGCTTTGCCTGCGATACAACTCCGGCAGTAGAGCCATTGATAAGAGCTGTTGATAAGCTTAACAAAAACGGGATAAAGAGCTATCGGATATTTGTTTATCTTCTAGTTAAAGATGTTTCCGAAGCCAATGAGCGATGCAAAATATTGAAGAAATTGGGGGTTGTGCCTTTTGCGCAAACGTATCGTGATGATGATAATACCATTCAACCAACCAATGAACAAAAGAGGTTCGCGTGGTACGTTAATCAAAAGGCGGTGTTCAAGGCTACGGAGTGGGAAGAATACAAAGGATAGTTATTGCCAAAGAGGTTCGTTTCGCCATTGGTTCAAAAAACCAAGACGATAAACAAGAAAAATTATATTAAATGACAGTCACTGATTGCCACCCATGTTAACAGCGTATACACAAATGTATAAGCAAATAAATGCCTAAAATTAAACGATATCAAGCGGGAAGTGATTGAAAAAATGTTGTGTAATTTATGAAATATTTTGTTACTTTCCCTATTACTTTTTGAAGAAAAATTTATCCGTCAGTGTGAAATCAAAAAAAATCATTTACATTTGCAAATAATAAAGTCTTTTCGGGTGAAGGTGAGAATCCTTCCCCTACTCTGAAAAGAAAAATATAATTTATTGTATGACAATTTTTTAACTGACTATCCGAATAAAGGAGGATTTGATAACAAAAGGTTGAGTAAAAAAACAAGGAAAATTGTTGTCATCCAGAAACTGTACTAAAACAAGATGGGGCGAAATAGCCGAAAACGATAAAGAATGTATTAACTAAACTATAAGTAATATGGAAAAGAAAACAAAAAAAATTAATTTAACGGTATCACTTGACGTTCCAAGTAATGTTACTCCAGACAAAATTGTAGATGAAATTACAAAAATTGTTTCAAACATCAATCCAAAAGAAGATTTGATAAAAAGAAGAAAATTGGATGAAATAAAAGTAGCATTTACAGACAAAGGAAGCATTGGACTTTCTAATCCTTCTGGCGGATATGAATGTAAACTTTGGGAAAAAGCAACTTGCTGGATCCCAAATGAAAAATTAGATTTAGTTTCCAATCCCATTCTGGAAAGAATAAAAATAGACTTAAAAGAAGAATTAGTTTCCCAACCTATTATAGAAAAAATTGAGAAAAATTTAAAAGAAGAATTAGTCCCCAGAATTATTCTGAAAGAGGCGGATATAAAAAAAACTTAACCAAACAAGTTTAATGAATAATTACGGATCAAATTTTGCCTATATTCACTCTGCAATTGCAATAACACTCCTATATGATAATAAGTGGAAAATGTGAATTCATCCCATATAGAGTACACAAATTACAAGGCAATGATATTGCCATTATTGCCGAAGATCTTAATGCTTGGGCTATAGTTGACGCTGATGAATTGAATATTCTAAAAGATTATTTAACAAAATCGGCGGCACTATACTTGGATGAAATGCCTGAAAGTCTTAAACAATTATGGGAAGCAGGTTTATTAACTTTTAACGGGCATGGACCAAACAAAACAATAAAAGTTAAAGAAATTTTTCCTTCCTCTTTGTTGATTAAGTTAACAGGTTCCTGTAATATGAGTTGTAAATACTGTTATGATTATGATTTACTCAGGTGTATGAGTAATGTAGGATTTGAAAAAATAAAACAATCGATTGACTATTTATTACAAAATAGAGATAATCTATGCATTGTATTTCATGGGGGCGAGCCATTATTACGCTTTGATGTTATTAAAAAGACTGTTGAATATATCAATATAGAATGGGGAGGAAAACAGGTGAATTTTCAAATGCAAACGAATGGACTTTTACTAAATGATGAAATAATCTCTTTTCTTGAAACTCATAATATCTCTGTGGGATTGTCTTTGGATGGGATTACGGAAGAGACGAATGTTTTTCGTCGGTTCCATGATGGAAAGTCATCGCTAAAAAGATTTGCAAAAATAATTGAAAACTATTCCGACTTCATTCGAAACCGTTGTGGAATATTAACCGTTGTTTCAAAGACAAATATTAAGCATATTGCTAATTTTGCTTTATGGCTTCAAGATCAAGGGGTATATAATTTGTCCCTAACATTTCTTGATCAGTCAGGGAAAGGAGAAATGACCAAAGAATATATAGTTGAGTCACATGAAGCTATTGGATTGTTTGAAGAATTTGTTCATTTAATTGTCAACGGAAATATTAACAAATTAAACCTTACTCCCATATTATCCAGGATTAGTAATTTATATCAATTTTATCCTAAAGATTTTTGCCATAAAGGACCATGTGCTGCTTTTGACGATTTTCTTGTTTTAGATTCAGAAGGTAATTTCAGAACATGCGATTGTATTTATCACCCTTTTTTTGAAATCGGAAATGAAATTGAAAAAACAGGGGCGATGGCACAAACAAGGAAGAACATATTAGAAAGGCATATATGGCTTAAAAAAGACCATTTATATTGCAAAAATTGTGCTTTGTTCAGTTTTTGCGGAGGAACATGCGCTTCTAAATCTATAGCTGCAAATGGTGATCCGTATTCTATTCATACAACTGACTGTGCCATTTCACAATTCTTTTTTCCAAAACTATTAAATGAATTTGCTTATAGTGAAAAGAAACCATTGTTAAATTATTTCAATATTCATAAAGCAAAGCATAAAATAACTGAAGAACAATGATCGAAGACAAATTAATCAAAAAAGCGGCTTGGGCTTATTATCATTTTATTAAAAAAAATAATATTTCATCTGTTGAATTGGATTTTGAAAAACATTTTGCTTTTAGTTGGGAAATGTTTAATTATTATGCAACTTTTAATTATAACCCTATTAAAAACAGTCCATTAAAAGATGAATGTTTGTATTTATGCTGGCATTTCCCTGAATATCCATTACTGCTAAAATCAATTTCTAAAAATGAGGCACTAATTTTGGTGGCAGATGATAATGAAGGGTTATTAAATATTGTAGACAAGGGAAAAATTTACAATTTTCGAGATAATCAATTTAGTTCTAGACTTGTTCATTCGTTCAAAAAGAAAATTCCAATCATTTGTATGTTCGACTATTGCTATTCAGCGTCAAAATATATTTACAGTGATTTTTTAGGGTATCCTTCAAAAACCCCTTATGGTATTATAAAACTGGCGCGCTTATATAACTATCAATTAAACTTAGTTGTTGATGTTGATATTGATATTGATGTTGATAAAACTCACGTAACACAAATGAATATTCCAAATTCAGACTCACTACAAGCAACAATAGATTTTATTAACAAAAAAATTGAAACAAAGATCCTAGAAATTCCAAGTAGGTGGCTGCTGTGGCCATCAATTGATAATAGATGGCAAAATGTGAACTATGAATAAGAACATGATTAAACATTGAAGACATCTGTTTTTATTATCACGTTGATGAAGAGTTGAATAAATAAGATGTGTTCCACAAAATATTTTAATCTCCATATTTTTCCTTGTTTGAAAACAAGGAGAATGTGCAGTTTTTTTATCTCATCATTTTTTTATTCTTTTTAAACTGAATTCCCTTTTTGAATGGGCTTAAGGTTCTCCCGAATGAAGTTCATCACATCCGATTCAAGGTAATAGGTCTTTTGCCTAATCCGTCGGCATGGCAATAAACCTTCTGTCCGGTAACGCTGAAGGGTGCGTTTACTGCAATTCATCATAAAGCACAAATCCTGATTGTCAAGCAATCTTTCACCATCAATCGTATAAGAGGGCTTCATTTGCTTGTTTTCCACCATGCTTTCGATCCTGTTGATTCGTTCCATGATGCGCTGCATCCATTCTTCAAAATTATTTTTATCCACTAACATAACATCTCATTAAATGTGTCCGATAATATAATAGTCTGCATTTGAGGGGTCTTTTAAGACAATTTCTTTATCCCGCATGAATCTGATATAATTCTTTGCAGTTCTTTCCTTTACGTCAAGAATAGACTGAATCTGTTCACACAAATCCATATAGGTACAGTATCGCTGCAAACTGAAAATGGAGCGTGCAACACTCATTAATTCAGTCTCTTTTCGCTTCTCTTTTTCCTCTTTCGGCTTTTCACCGAGATAGGTGTGCATCGCTTTTCCCTTATCCCAGGCAAATTTAATGATTGGGATATCCAACGGACTTCCATCACGTACTTTTAATGCCTTGATGACCGATATTTGCGGATCTTCATCTCTTTCGATGGACAATATGGCTGCTGCCTTCCGTTGCAACTCCGAGCCAAGGTGACCACGTAATTTCATGCCATTGGGAATAAAGTGCAGCACACAGATGATACAGGTTTTGTATATTCCGGCCAAACGGTAAAGTTCATCAATCATGCCGACACTCTCTGCTTCGTCGTTGGCACAACGTACCAAATCCGCGATGCCGTCAATAACGACCATTTGAATACCGCCGAACTGATAATAATACCTGTCCATGCTTTGGATGATAGCCTGCATTCGCTCTTTTCGCGAGATGCTCGTCAGGCAGTATGCTTTGAAATAAGCAGGCATGTCCTCGATTTTACCACGTTTCAGTATGGCTGATATGTTTTTGTACAACTGAACTTCGGATTGTTCCGTATCATATAGCAATACCGCTTTATGGTCAGTATTAAGGTTAATCGTTGTTCCAAGCGTATCAATTTGTGACGCACTGTTGCGGATGGTACCTGAAATAAGGCTTCCCACATAATTACTTTTCCCTGTCCCTTCGCCGCCCGTAATACCCAATAGATTGCCCTCTGTGCCAAGCGGCACATCGTTGATGGAAACAAGCGCCTCCGACAGAATGGGCGGACTGTTAAAATCTATTTCACAAGGTTTTAGTATTGCCATTGTTTCTGAATAGAGGTTGTCTAAAAAATCGATGAAAAGATGAATAAAGTTTTCGCTGGTATTTCCGAGTTTGAAATAGTCCGATATATCCTTTTCCTGTTTCGTTCCCGAAAGCGGTAAAACAAGCCGTTTAATGCCCATGCCGACAAGTTGCATCACATGCTTTTGAGAAGCCTCTAAACCCGTTTTATCCGTGTCGTAAAGCAGTATGATATGCTTAAAACGATACGACAGCTTTTTGATAATACTTAGCGGGATATTGGATGTTTCGCTGTTAAAACAGATAGCATGAAAGCCTCTTGTAACCAACGAAAGAACATCCTTCTCACCACCTGTTACGAATAACGTATCGCCTTTGGCCGGTAGTTGTTCCAGCCCAAAACAATAGTTGTCGGTCAGATTCCCTCCGTATAAAAACCGAACATCAGAGAATGGGCGATACACTTTTACATACCTTTTACCCTGATAACAAAATATCGGCTCACTTTCTGTAGAATAAATCGTAAAAAGCTTCCCTTCATTGTTTTCACTTTTAAACTCTTTTAAAGAGAAGACTTTATACGTCTTTAGCAACTCTGAAGTTATCCCGTACTGCATCCAAAATGCCATTTCATTTGCCGAGAATGGTTGTTGAACAATGGAATACTGTTTTGACTTTTTAGGGGGCTCAGGCTGTTTGGGTGTATCAACTCGAACCGGTTGAATGGGGAATGAGGCAAACACGGTGCCGTCATCAATCAGTCCCAAACACAACTCTTGATTGATGATTCGCAGGATTTGAATAAAATCTTTAGGATTGCAGCAATCCAGTCCTTTCAACTTGCCGACGATATCGAAACAGTCACCGCTGTATTCATCGTTTCCAAAATCTTTTAGACGGTAACAGCCACTCTTTCGGTCGAAGTAGATGTTACATGATGCCTTTCGATCTTCGTAAAGGGGATTCAAAAATTTGCGCCCAATACGCCATTGCCCCGGAACATAGTGTCTAAAAATATCCAGACCGTCACCTGTTCGTTTTAGAATTCCATTTTTATCTACCATGCAGTTTGTGATTTTGGATTAAGTCCGATAGATGTTCATCAGTGCTGCGGATACGTTTCTCGTTAAGCATCCGCTTGATTTCACCAATAGTGTAGTACGTTTTGCCCGAAAGGATGGAATAGGTGATTATTCCTTTTGAACGCAATCGCTGCAATGTTCGCGCACTGATTTTTAGAAAATTGCATACTTCATAACTGTCCACCCATTCATCGTTCGGGCCAGGTGTGTCAGGTTGAAGCTCAGAAACAAATTTGGCGATGGTATTGATCTTTGAAACCAATTCTCTGTATGCCTGTGATTCGATAGTGACTACTTCCATAACTTTGATTCATTGAATGGCATCAAAGCTCGATAGAATGAAAAACACAAAAGCCCAAGTTGGGAAAATTTTCTTTGAAATTTCTCCTAACATGCTGTTTTTGAACGGATAAAAATCACTAATTGAAATTCAATGAAGTTCAAACAGGTGGGAAAAGGGATTCTATTGACTTTTGAGGGCATAAACAGCCTGTAATACGGCTGTTCAAAGGCTGTAAGTTGAAAAAAGGATCAAGGAAATAGTGGGTACACAGTTGGGAAATAATTGAAAACACTTTATTAAAAAACAATGTTTTACAAAAAATGAATCATTGAATCCAAGAATAAAAAATTGGGAAACATCTATTTGTTATCATCGCCATCCATTTTGGCAGTCAAATTCGCCTTCAATTCATCCAGAAAAGAGGTGCGTTGGTTTCTATCCCTGATTTCAACATAAGTATGGTATGGATTCCCCAAATCCACATTAAACACGTTTCCGAAGTAGTCTGCCAATCGTTTCAGGCTAATCTTCCCATGATTGAAGCAATTTGTCTCACAAATCGCATAGATTAACTCCACGAGGTCTACTTTACTGCGTGTCCATGTCTCTTTGATCTTCGGAAATTGTATTTCCTTGACATGTGAGTCATGTTCTTTTAACTTTAGTATATCGGCTTTGAGATAGATGCGTAAAAGGTCGTTTGCCAATATGCTAGTCACTTTAAAGTCACAGTGGCTGGAAAAATTGGGGTCGCGTTCATAGTAAAACGATTCCAGATTTGGGTATGAGAGCGATTCACCCCGCGTGAAAAAAAGCTTATCGAGATGACTGCATTTTGTGCGATAATATTGGTAAAAATCAAGGTTTTGGTCAAAATAATCCTTTAATCTGTCAAGCTCTTTTTCAATGTATTTCTCCTGCACTTCATCACTGCCGTTCGGCCGCATCGCTTCAATTCGATAAATAGTCTGATAATAAATAAGTTTACTAAACAATTGAGGCTTTATCTCTTTAAAGAACCTTATTTCTTCATTCTCGTTCTCAAAAGTATAATCCACAATGAATGTTCTCAATCGATTGAACATTTCTTCCAATAACTTGATTATAGGAGGAATAGAATGAAGGATGTCTCCATCAAACTTTTCCATCGTTTGCAGCTTGTCTAAATAACTTTTAGTTATTTCTTTGATTTTAAAGTCTAATGCTTCCATATCAGTTATGTTAAAAAAAGGTGAATATTTGAAATTGCTCCTTGCTTGTGCTGTTTTTGTAAATAATCCGGGATTGACGTGAAGCTAAGAAGCAGTTGATGATCTGCAAAATAGTCGTATTACTTTGATATACTGTTTATTATCTTCTTTTCTATTGTTTTTCATCTGAGATTCAATAAAATGTCCATACATATATATACCTTTAATCCCCATTTTTTACAAAAAAAATTGAACTTTTTTTTCGTTTTCACAAAATTGAGTACACTCTAAACGATGTTTTTGAAGAAAAATCGGCAGAATCGGCAGAGAAGAAGAATTTGGAGTATCACCTGTCGATGATGGTTTATGCCCACATGCCTTTTTAGCTTGTTCAATTAGCGCTTTTCGTGGTGCAAGGTGCAAGTATATATGTATATATATAGCTTGCACCTTGCACCACAGATAAGAGACTAAAATACAAAAGATTTTGTCGTAAAAAAAAAAGTTGTAACTTTGAACCCGAATTACATGCAGACAAGATGCGGTCAACGGCAGTCAAAATGGGTAAAAATGTTTTTCGCTAAATCGTAACCTGTAACGTAATCGTTCTTTATAATATAATGAATAGCAGTGGAATTATCTGGATTGGTTCGCAACCCGTCCAGACCGCAATAGTAAAAACATCGCACCTGAAAATCAGTAGATTAAAGGTGCGATTTTTCGTTTACACACACTTTTACACACAAATATTAGGAATCTCCTATTGCATAACTGCAATGGAAAACGGCTAAAAACCCTCTACATACAAGAAATAGTCTTTAGCCGTTTCAAATTTTCGTTGCAAATATACAACATTTTTCAATATACAACTACTCTATGGCTTATACGCAAAAAAACAACTTGAGTAAAAAAGTGTTTATCTATTAAATTCCCGCCTCATAAAATTCTCAAGAACCTTCTTTTCCGGTAATTTCACAAGGTATTGAGAAACAAACATTTGATTGTCAGTGTTTGTTGCATACTTCACTAATGTTTCATTTTTATCTCCACATAGGATAATACCAACAGGCGGATTATCTCCCTCTGTCATTTCATTGTCTTTGTAATAATTCAGATAAACAGTCATTTGTCCGGCATCGCAATGAGTGAATTTGCCGATTTTCAGGTCAATCAGGATATGGCTTTTTATTATCCGGTGATAAAACACTAAACTTTTTTTTACTTGGCATGGTGAAGTGTATTTAGAAATATATTACGATATTTTTTGCTTATTTTTGCGCAAATTTGCTTGTGGTCATATACCATCTACGGCTTTGATACGGCTTAGACCGGACTTTGACACCTAATGGAGACTACCCGGTAATGTACGGTTTTACCTGTTCAAAATTGATTCCGGTATAACTGCAAAACTCATCAAGGGTGACCAGCTGCTTTTCGTTTTTCTGATAGTGTTCCCTTACCTGTGCCAACAGGCGCCTACCGGAACGGCTGCTCTTGCCGGTGATACGCTCGACGTCTTTTGGGTAGATGCAAATTCTTTTGACTTCCATAATTGTGACAGCTTTGTTTAACCGGGTGCAAATTTACTAATTATTGTTGGATTAATGCGGTCATCTTGGCCATGTTGGACAAATTGGCAATATCGGACAGGCTGATGATTAGCGTATTACCGTTTTACTCTACTTCTGGCGTGTAATTTTTAATCTTTATTTTTATGGCAAGACAAAAAGGAATTATTAAGTTGAAAGGGACGGTCGGTGATCTAACTTTTTACAAAAGTATCGACGGTTACCTTGCAAGAGAAAAAGGGGGCGTTGAGGCTTCCCGAATTGCTTCTGACCCGGCGTTTGTCCGGACGCGAGAGAACAACGCGGAATTTAAAAACGCAGCACAAGCCGGGAAGCTTTTGCGCGACACTGTCCGCTCTCTTAGCATGAACACTGCTGACAACCGTGTAACGTCACGTTTGACTAAGCTCATGGCGAAAATCAAGAACT
>Ga0209628_10000009_pt1 | contig 109365 bp, 99 predicted proteins | sample TergutCu122P4_FD_187285 | JGI IMG/M metagenome (GOLD analysis project Ga0209628, IMG submission 187285) | Cubitermes ugandensis P4 segment gut microbial communities from Kakamega Forest, Kenya - Cu122 P4 (SPAdes) (version 2) | ecosystem: Host-associated > Arthropoda: Insects > Digestive system... | reverse complement strand
ACCCATCTCTTGAATGGGGGCTCAAATAACCACACTGTTTTAACTGTGCTTCGTAAAAATACCCCTACTATTCGTATGTCTTGCACGGCAATAATGCTTGGGCTAAACTCGCCCGCAACTTGTTCGTGGCAAGAGGTTTTCAAATGCAACCGAGCAATACCCGCGATCCCGCGTACTTTCACAAAGTCGTCGATTGTCAATGGGCGTGCCCCGCCCACACTCCGATCCCCGAATACATTCGTTTGATAGCAGCAGGCCGCTACTCCGACGCTTACATGATCAACTGGCGCGCCAATGTGTTCCCCGGCATTCTCGGTCGCATCTGCGATCGCCCGTGCGAACCGGCGTGTCGGCGCAATCGTGTTGAAGCCAGCACCGGCAACAAGCCGGAGCCGGTAGCAATTTGTCGACTCAAGCGCGTTGCTGCCGATTTAAAGGATGATGTTCGTTTGCGCCTTCCCAAAGCCGCGATTAAAAAGAACGGCAAGCACATCGCTTGTGTCGGCGCCGGACCTGCATCGCTGACGGTGGCGCGCGATCTGGCGCCGCTGGGCTATACGGTGACGGTGTTCGAGCAAGACCCTCAGGCCGGCGGCTTCATGCGTACGCAAGTGCCGCGCTTCCGCTTGCCGGATGAAGTGATTGATGAGGAAGTCGGCTACATCCTCGATCTTGGCGTCGAGTTCGTCAACAACCACCGGATTGATTCGATGAAGGCGTTGCTGGCCGAAGGCTACGATGCGGTCTTCGTCGGTTGCGGCGCGCCGCGTGGGCGCGATCTCGAAGTGCCCGGTCGCCAGGAAGCGACGGCGCACATCCATATCGGCATTGACTGGTTGGCGTCAGTGTATTTCGAGCACGTTCACAAAGTCGGCAAGCGCGTGATTGTACTTGGCGGCGGCAACACGGCGATGGATTGTTGCCGTTCGGCGCGGCGCCTGGGCGGCGAAGATGTGAAGGTGATCGTGCGCTCCGGCTTCGAGGAGATGAAGGCATCGCCCTGGGAAAAAGAAGATGCGATGCACGAAGGCATTCCGATCTTCAATTACCATGTGCCGAAATCTTTTGTGCACGACAACGGCCGCCTGACCGGCATGGTGTTCGAAATCGTGCGCGCTGAATACGACGCGCAGGGACGCCGCTCGTTGATCCCGACCGGCGAACCGGACGCGCATTTCGAGTGCGACGAAGTGTTGATCGCGGTCGGCCAGGACAATGCGTTTCCGTGGATCGAGCGCGATATCGGTATCGAGTTCGATAAATGGGAAATGCCGGTTTTGAACAAGACGACGATGCAATCGACGTTACCGAAAGTTTTTTTTGGAGGTGATGCCGCTTTTGGACCAAAGAACATCATCACCGCCGTCGCTCATGGCCACGAAGCGGCACTGTCGATTGACCTCATGCTCAATGGCCAGGAGGTGACGCAACGTCCGCCGCCGTTGACGCGCTTTATTTCGCAGAAGATGGGGATTCACGAGTGGAGTTACGACAACAATGTTTCTCTCAGCCAGCGCAACAAAGTACCGCTGGTCGAGGCCTCCAGGGCACTCAAGAGTATCGTGCTTGAAGTAGAGTTGGGCTTCGATGCTGAGGTTGCGTGGAAAGAAGCGCAGCGCTGCCTCAACTGCGATGTGCAAACGGTGTTCACCGACAAGCTGTGTATCGAGTGCGATGCCTGCGTGGATATCTGCCCGATGAATTGCATCACCCTCACGCACAATGGCGAGGAGGCCGATCTGCGGCGGCGTTTGTCAGCACAGGCGCTGAACACCGCGCAAAACCTGTTTGTCTCCGGCGAACTGAAAACGCGGCGCGTAATCGTCAAGGACGAAGACGTGTGTCTGCATTGCGGCATGTGTGCCGAGCGATGTCCGACCGGCGCCTGGGACATGCAGAAATTTCTGTTCAAAACAGCACATGCTGAACAGAACATCGCCGAGAAGAAGGTGGTCGCATGAAAACGATTACTGCCATCAACGATTTCGTCATCAAGTTTGCCAACGTCAACGGTTCCGGTTCGGCGTCGGCCAACGAATTGTTTACGAAAGCCGTGCTGCGTATGGGCGTGCCGGCCAGTTCGCGTAACATCTTCCCGTCCAACATTCAAGGTTTGCCGACCTGGTACGAAGTGCGCATCACCGAGCGCGGCTGGCTGGGGCGACGCGGCGGCGTGGACATCATGGTGGCGATGAATCCGCAGACCTGGGACGCCGACCTCAAGGAAATTGAAAGCGGCGGCTATCTGTTTTACGACTCGACGCGCGCGTTGCCGAAATCGAAATTCCGCGATGACGTGAACGTGATCGGCGTACCTCTGACAGCGATCTGCAACGATACCTGGAACGACCCGCGACAACGGCAGTTGCTCAAAAACATCATGTACGTCGGTGCTTTGTCGGCACTGCTCGACATGGACATCGATGTTATCGAACACTTGATCGGAGAACAGTACCGGAGTAAAGAGAAACTGCTTGAAGCAAACCGGCAAGCGTTGCATCTGGGACGTGACTATGTAATCGCTCATCTGCCGCACCCAATCGGACTGCGCGTGCGCAAAGCCGATCAAGTCGGCGACCGTATCTTCGTTGACGGCAACAGCGCTGCTGCGCTCGGTTGTCTGTACGGCGGCGCAATGGTGTGCGCGTGGTACCCGATCACGCCCTCGACTTCACTGGTCGAAGCGTTCCAGGGCTATTGCAAGAAGTACCGCGTTGACCCTGCCACCGGCGCCAACAATGTCGCCATCGTGCAGGCCGAGGATGAACTGGCTTCGATCGGCATCATTGTCGGCGCGGGCTGGAACGGCGCGCGAGCGTTCACCGCGACTTCCGGGCCGGGCGTTTCGTTGATGACCGAATTCATCGGGCTGGCTTATTTCGCCGAAATTCCGATCACCATCATCAATGTGCAACGCGGCGGCCCATCGACGGGTATGCCTTCGCGTACGCAACAGTCCGACCTCATCTCCTGCGCTTATGCGTCGCATGGCGATACCAAACATGTGTTGCTGTTCCCGGAAGATCCGCGCGAATGTTTCGACTTTTCAGCGCAAGCGCTCGATCTGGCCGAGCGTTTGCAAACGCCGATTTTCGTGATGACCGATCTCGATATCGGGATGAACCATCACTTGTGCAAGCCGTTCGAATGGAACGATGCGCGCGAATACGACCGCGGCAAAGTCATGACCGCCGCCGATCTGGAAGCTGGTAAAGATTTCGGCCGCTACAAAGATGTGGACGGCGACGGCATTCCGTATCGCACCTATCCGGGCACACACCCAAGCCTCGGCGCATACTTCACGCGCGGCACTTCGCGCGATCCGTATGCGCGCTATTCCGAACGTGGAACGGATTACATTTACAACATGCAGCGCCTGCTGCAAAAACTTGAGCACGCCAAGAAGATTTTGCCGCAGCCGCTCCCACGCGCTGCCGCGAAAAAAACACCTTACGGCGCGATTTATTTCGGCTCCACCAGCGCCGCGATGAGCGAAGCCGCCTCCGCGCTGGAGCAGGACGAACTTTACCTTGACGCTTTACGCATACGCGCGTTTCCGTTCGCCGATGCGGTGGCCGAATTCATCTTCGCGCACGAGTGCGTGTTTGTCGTCGAACAAAATCGTGACGGCCAGTTGCGCGCCATGCTCATCAACGAATTTGGTATTGATCCCGCGCGCCTTGTGTCGATCCGGCACTACGACGGCACGCCGATCACCGCGCGTTTCATCACTAACGCGTTCAAGCAACTGATTGGAGCGCAACCGTTCTTGTCTGTTGACGCCATCACGATTTAACTGACGCTTTTCAAAGAGTATCGCCGTGACCTACCTTGCCAAACCCAAACTGCACCACCCCAGCATTCCTGTCAATGCGCTCGGCTTCACGCCTCGCGATTATGAAGGCTCAACCTCGACACTGTGCGCCGGTTGTGGACATGACTCGATCTCGGCGGCCATTGTCCGTGCCTGCTGGGAACTTTCCATCGAGCCGCATCGCGTCGCCAAACTTTCCGGCATCGGTTGCAGCGCCAAAACGCCCGACTACTTTCTCGGCCAATCGCACGGCTTCAACACCGTACACGGGCGGATGCCGTCGGTGCTCACCGGTGCCAATCTCGCCAACCGTGAGTTGTTGTACATGGGCATCTCCGGCGACGGAGACTCCGCTTCAATCGGCATGGGGCAATTCGTTCATGTGATGCGACGCGGCGTCAACATGGTTTATATCGTTGAAAACAATGGCGTTTATGGCTTGACCAAAGGACAATTCTCGGCGACTGCCGATCAGGGGTCAGTGTCCAAAAAAGGTGTCGTCAATACCGACTCGCCGCTCGACCTCGTCGGCTTGGCGATGCAACTCGGCGTCAGTTTTGTCGCGCGCGGCTTCTCCGGCGACAAGCAACAACTGGTGCCGCTCATCAAAGCCGCCATCGCGCACAAAGGCGCTGCTTTCATCGACGTGATCAGCCCCTGCGTCAGCTTCAACAACCACGCCGGCAGCACCAAGAGCTACGAATACGTGCGCGCCCACAACGATGCCGTCAACCGACTCGACTTCATCGCGCCGCGCGACCCGATCACGGTGGACTACGCGCCGGGCGAAGCTGTCGATGTCGAACTGCACGACGGCAGCGTGCTGCGCCTGCACAAACTCGACGCCGACTACGACCCCAGCGACTGCGTCGCCGCGATGAACTATGTGAACGCGCACCAGGCCAAGGGCGAAGTCGTCACTGGCCTGCTCTACGTCAATACCAGCGCACACGATTTGCACGAGCACCTCAATACCGTTGCCGTGCCGCTCAATACGCTGACCGCAAAAGAGTTATGTCCGGGTCAAGCGGCGCTGGACAAGATCAATGCAGGGTTGAGGTAGGGTAAAATGTAATTGGGAATTCCACCGAGGCTCGCTACTCTACAGGAGAAGATGCAAGCCAATCCGAACTAAATGAAAGAAGCAAACATGTCGCAAAGGAAGACAACCATGAAAATCAAACTCACCGTTTTTTCGTTTCTACTTCTTACCGGCTGGAGCGCACTTGCACTGGCCACGGATACTTCGCGCCCCGCCACGCCCGAGGAAACTCAAGCGATTACCGACATGCTCAAGTCCACCCTTGACTCGGCAAAAGTTTCAGACGCTCGCATCTCGGCCAACGGTAAGATGGCGTGCGGCTTCGTCAACGCCAGAATTTTTACCATGCGGTTGGACAAGAACGGCAAACCAACTCCCCTTGGCCTCGGCATAGGCACGGATCGCCGCGATACTGCGGTCAGTGCCGAGTGCCAAAAAGCCGGCATCACCTTGCCTCAGTAGCCCATAGCTCGCGCAAGTCGGGGAGGCTTGCGAATACGCAGGCTATTGCCCTTGAAGCACGATCATCACTTTCGGCGCAGATGCCGTAATGGCGGGGTCTGCCAATGAAACACACAAATCGTTCAGTATCTCGGTGGCAATATTGAATTCATCAGGCGACACCTTTTTCATCTCACAGGCATCGCGCCATAAGAGAACCATCTTTTTATCTTCTATTCCATAAAAACCCGCCCATAGCGAATCAGCCAGAGCATCCCAATTGGGGTCATATAACGGCGGATCCAGCGGACACACTTCCTTGATGGCGTTACAGAATTGATCTTTAGAAGTAACACCGGAAGGCAAGCAAAAAATATGCCAGCCTTTTTTCCTGTACTCATCAGTAATACGCTCTACCTCTCTCGAATCTACGACATACAGACCCGGTTTATTCAGCATGAACTTATCTGGCTGGGACAAAAGGGGGCGCCCCAGAAACGCGTTGATGGGTATTCCCGGGTCATCTTCATCATCGTCCACATCCTTGACCAAACATTTGTATTTCTCAAGGCTCCCCACAAGAAAATTCAACATGAAGGGCGTTTTTACCTCCATTTCGATGGATAGATAATCTTCTTCGTTTTGAATAAAATTATTTGAATTCGACGATGGGTCGTTAATCTTGATAACGTCTTGACGCAGATTTATTGAGTTGCCGCCTGCCGACATAGCGTAAAAGGCCGCATCTTTATCATTTACTGATTCAAAGAAAATATTAAAACAGTCGCTCATATTTACCTCTCGTGATCATACGGTTCTCCCTTACTGTTTGCGAACCTTCGGCAAGCGCAGGGCGGATAAGGCGAAGGCCGCCCCTCCGTTGGAATGACGTACTCCGAGGGAGTAGAAGTATTTTCCGGGTATCACTCCCGTCTTACGATCCTCAAGGCTTCTCGATCTTGCGAATCAGCGCAGAATCGCTGAAATAGATTGTCCCATTGGGCGCCACGGCCACGCCGCCCGGGCGGGATAACCGCGCCTGACTCACTGTACCGTCGCTCACGCCGCACCGATCGGGTGCACCCGCGATGGCGGCGACTTCGCCGCCCGGCGTGACTTTGCGAATCGCGCAGCTGTGGTTATCCGGGATGTAGAGGTTGCTCGCCACATCAACGCCCAACTTCTGCGGTTCGCCGGAAGCAGCACCAACACCCACTCCGGGCAGTGTGCTGACCATACCGTCAGGAGTGATCTTGCGAATATCGTTGCTGCCCCTCTCGCTGACGTACAGATTGCCTTGCGCATCCAGCACAACACCGTATGCGCCCGAAAATTGCGCGCTCAGGGCCGGACCATCGGCACGACCTTCGACAAGTGTGCCCGCAACAGTAACGACAATGCCAGCAGGCGTTACTTTGCGGATCAACCGACCATCAGCGATATAAACATTTGCCGATGAATCGACTGCCAACCCCGCCGGGGCTTCAAAGCTCGCCTGCGCGCCGACGCCGTCGTCGCTACCGAACGCGCCGGAGCCAGCCAGTGTGCTGACTGTGCACGCGGGGGTTGCAGGATTCGATATCTTGCGAATAGTGTGGTCGAGGTAATCCGCCACGTAAACATTGCCGTCCGCATCCACGGCGACATCTTTCGGAGCGGCGAACGTCGCGCTGGTGCAAGGGCCGTCGCAACCGCCATGAACGCAACTGCCTCGATCGTTCGTGCCCGCCACCGTGCTGACCATGCCGTCGGGGGTAATCCGGCGAATGTTGGTTTCGGTAGCAATATACAGATTGCCATCGGAGTCAAGCGCGATTCCGCCAGGGTTGTTCAAAGTCGCGCTGGCGCCCGGGCCATCGACATTGCCGTAATGGTCTCTTTGCCCGGCGATCGTCGTCACCACAGCATCGCTGTAATCCACGCTTTTTCCTGAAAGGGAAAACGTTGCCACCACGGTACAGTTCTTCTTGATAGGATTGGTCGTGTACTTGTAACCGCTGAGCGCGCCGCCGCAGGTGCCGCCCATACCGGCGCTGGTGATGGTGTAGCCGACATCGGGCGTAAGCGTGAAAGTCGTGGTTTTGCCATAGTTCAGCCAGACTTCCTTTGAGGGGCTGATGCTGCCATGGCCACTGCTGACGCTGGGGCAGACGGCGACAAGGGATGAATCATCGTCCCAATCCCCACACGGCGGCGCCTTTGGGCCCCAGCATCCTCCCAAAGCGCACGCCAGGATAACGGCTGAGAGTATTGTCAGGGCGGTTTTGATCAAAGGCGATGTTTTCATGGGTTGACCCTCTGCGTGACACCCGTCTATGGAGCAAACTTGTGGACGCGCCAACGAAATAAGAAAAGAATGTCGAGTAGTCTATAATATGCATTGTATCGTAGGCAAGTGATGGTTTTGACCGGGAAACGATGGCGCGTGGGCCTGCTCTGATTGTTATGGCGCTGTGCCCCAAACCAAAATTTCGTTTCTCGCCGTGATGCTTGCCGCACCGACCTCAGTGATTCGATGATCCTGTTGCGAATAAGGATGGAATGATGCGTTTGATGTCGATTGCCAAGTTACTGATTTTCCTTTGCGTGGTTGTATTGCTCTCGGGATGTGCCGGCTACCGGTATCGCGAAGCAGCGGAGCAAGGCGATGCCAGCGCGCAAACCAGTCTCGGCATCATGTACCGGGACGGCGCAGGCGTTCCCCGGGACTACGGACAAGCTATCTACTGGTTCCGCAAAGCGGCTGATCAGGGTTACGCTATCGGACAAACCAATCTCGGCTGGATGTATCAGAACGGAACAGGCGTCGCCCAGGACTACGAGCAGGCAATATACTGGTATCGCAAGGCGGCAGACCAAGGAGAACCTTACGCGCAAAGCAATCTGGCCTGGATGTCCGCCAATCACCTCGGTGAAACGCAGGACGACGATCTACAACAGGATGACGATCTACAGCAAGACGACGACCAGCAATCACGCGAATCAAGCGATTCAGAATCTATGGTAGCCGGCCTGTCGCGCAAGCCGGATCCCACGCCGGTTGGGGCAACCGGTGCTGGGTCTCGCGTTGCCGCAGCGCTAAGCGCCAACGCAACATTTGACGAAATTTCCAAATTGGCTCAAGCCGGCAACGCCGAGGCGCAATTCCGGCTTGCCAGACGATACGATGACGGGCAAGACGTTGCGCAAAGTGATGAGCAAGCGCTGCTTTGGTATCGCAAGTCGGCAAACCAAGGCAACTCCAACGCACAAACCAGTCTTGGTGTGATGTATGCCACAGGACAAGGCGTCGCCAAGGATGAAACACAAGCCGTAAGCTGGTATCGCAAAGCTGCGGAAAAAGGAAACGCCGTTGCGCAAAATAACCTCGGTGGGATGTACAGCCAGGGCTTGGGTGTAACCCAGGATTATGAACAGGCTATCAATTGGTACCGCAAGGCCGCGCAGCAAGGCAATGCCGACGCGCAATACAATCTGGCCTATCTGTCCACCCATATGAAAGAGTTGGAAGCCTATCAGTGGTACAGCAAATCAGCGCAGCAAGGCAATGCCAAAGCCCAATATGAACTCGCCAAAATATACGATTTTGGAAAAGTAGTGCCCGAAGATAATAAGCAAGCCATGTACTGGTATCGCAAGGCTGCGGAACAGGGCATTGCCGACGCGCAGTACACGTTGGGCTTTGCCTACGACTTTGGCGAGGCTGGCGTAGCGAAAGATAAAGAACAGGCTGTTTACTGGTATCGCAAGGCGGCGGAGCAGGGAAATTACCTTGCACAAGTGAGGCTTGCCGAAAGGTACTACATTGGAGAAGGTGTAGCCAAAGACTGCGAGCAAGCCATCTACTGGTCGCGCAAGGCGTCGGAGCAGGGGCACGGCGATCTTTCCGAAGGCTTTGTGAGCGGGTGTAACATGAGGGGGTATCAAACGCAAAACGGCTCTGCCGCGACATACCGGGCGGGAGTAAGCGTAGGTGGATCGTGGGACTTGCCGGACACAAGCGGCGGGACCGGAAGAAACCGCCACGATTCACGACAACCGCGCGGGGGTAGAGGTTCACCCAGCGACGGCTCGCATGGGGGAGGCAGCTCGCGCGGGGGAGGAAATCCGCATGGAAGCGGAGGTTCGCCCGGAGGAGGCAGCAGCTCACATGGGGGCAGCGGTTCATCCGGTGGCAGTTCTCATGAGGGCGGCGGCTCACACGAAGGCGGAGGTTCATCCGGCGGCGGCTCGCATGGGGGCGGAGGTTCACCCGGAGGCGGTGGCTCGCATGGTGGCAGTGGCTCATCCGGCAGCAGTTCGTCCGGAGGTGGAGGTTCACACAGCGGCGGTGGCTCATCCGGAGGCGGCGGTTCGTCTGAAAACCACCCGAGTGGAAAACGCTGACGCCCATTAGATTTGGGCTTGCTCATGAAAATCCGGATTATTTTTCTTGACAGAGGTGGAGCGTAACGCGACCCCCGCGTTTTGGTTTCCGACGAGGTTTAAAACCGGGATTTCTCTTCGTACCATCTCAATCAACGAACCGTCATCACGGTACAGGAGCATGCATGGAAAATCTGCCGCTCGCCAAGGCTTTCACGCTAATAGAACCAGGACCGGTGGTGCTGGTCACCACGCACGACGGCCACAAGGACAACGTGATGACCATCACCTGGACCATGGTGCTGGATTTCGGAGCGTCCTTTGCCATCACCACCGGGCCGTGGAACCATTCGTATGCGGCGCTCAAGAAAACGAAGGAATGCGTGATCGCCATTCCCGCGGCGGACTTGCTCGATACCGCCGTCGGCATCGGCACATGCAGCGGGCGCGAGGTGGACAAGTTCGAGCGCTTCGGCCTGGCGCGCGTGCAAGCCCAGCATGTGCGCGCGCCGCTGATCGCACAATGCGTGGCGAATATCGAATGCCAGGTCGTCGAGATCATCGAGCGCCACAACATCGTCATCCTACAAGGGCTGGCCGCTTATGTGGATGGCACCCACAAGGAACAGCGCCTGATCCATGCCATCGGCGACGGCACCTTCACCGTTGATGGGCGCAGGTTGGGCCGCAAGGAAATGATGCGCTCGAAGTTGCCAGACGGTCTTTAAGCGCCCTTCGCTTGCTCTGCCGCACCCATCTCCAAGGCATTCGCAAGAAAAATACGGTTGCGCCGCCCCGGCGGTAGGACCCTGAACAAGGCGGCCAGCATGGCGATCACAACGAGAATGGCGCCAAGAACCTGAAGCAAAAAGAGAGCATCGAGCGTCATGAAAAGCTCCTTTGCCAAAGTGTGCTCATTCAGGCAAAAACACGAATGCCAGCAAGCGTTCGGCGCTGATACCCTGCGCAAGCGCCAGTTCATGGATGGATTGCCCGGGCGCCGCCGTGATGCCGTGCGCCTTGAGCTTGCCCACCAGCGCATCCGGCTCGGTGTGCGTCACGCCGGCCAGGGACGACAAGGGCGCATCAACCAGCGCCTGCTCGATCGGTCTTTTCAGTTGGGAGCCGGTGACCAGCCCCCAGGAAAAAAACGACGCGACAAGCACGATCACGAAAGCGGCCACGCTGGCCTGGCCCCATCGGGAACGGAGGTGATTCTTGAAGGGGTAGAAATTCGCCGCGACGTGTCCGCCCACGCCCAGTAAAAAGAACCACGAGAACCACTGGTGAGCGCCGGACGTCAATCCGGTGTCCAGCTCAAAAAACATCAGGATGCCGCTGACGCTCATCAAGATGAAGGAGCCGATGGTCAGCGGCGTGGCCCAGGTTTTCAGGGAAATTGCCTTGCTCATGAGAAGCTTCCTTTACGGTTGGACCAGCGCCCGAACGATTGTTTCGAAGCGCTGGTTCATGGTCGTCAAAACATGTGTATTTTGCACATGATAGCGAGGGCTTCGAATCCTACGACCACCAATACGCTATCGTCAGAAGCAACAGTAGTAACAGCCAAAACAGCAGCGCCCGCCAGACCAGTCCGATCGACGCCGGCAGCGCACCGGGGGTTACTGGAACGCTCTCAGGCGGCGGCCCTAAAGCATTTTCGTTTGATGCGTTTTCGTTTGATGTGTTTTCATTTGATGCGTTTTCGTTCAATACATTTTCGTTCGACGTTTCCTCATTTCCCGATACAGCTCCGCCAACTGTCGCCACCCCAATTTCAGCGGCCGCTCCCTCTGGCGCCGGCGCAGCGCCAACGCCAATCTCTTCCGCCGCAACTTCAGCGGACATTTCTTTGTCCGGCTCCAGCACGCTTTCCGTCGGCGCCGGTGTCGGCGTCTGCCGCGCCCAAGTCAATCCCAGAGCGCCGAAACCGGTCGCCAGCAACAGGTTTTCGTTGGCGGCGTTATCGAATGCTGCGTCATCGCTGGGACGCGCGCGCCATTGGTAAATAGCGTCTTCAAAGTTACCGACAATAGCGAACGAAAACGCCAGAAGGCGTATCGGCAACCAATCAAGAATGAAAAGAAGCCAACGCGCTACTTTCCCCAATTCGGCTCGTGTCACTGCCAACACAGTGATGTCCACGCCGACAGAGCTCTCGCTCCACTCGCGCGCCGCCAGCGCCAGCATCCAGTAAAGCACCGCGCCAGTCGGTCCGAAGATCAGAAACCAGAAGACAACACCGAATACGCAACGGTACGCCGCTATGGCCCCGGCCTCGATGGTGCGCTGCGCTATAGCGTCGGAGCTTAACGTCAGGCTGCCCCCCCCCTGCCAGCCGTAAAGCGCCTTGCGCGCAGCGGGCAAATCGCCGTTTTGCAGGCTTTCCGTAATCTCGGTAACGGCGTGGCTGAAGCGGCGAAACCCCATCAGCAGGTAGAGCGCCACCACGCTCCAGATCAGGATCAGATACCAGCGTTGCGTCGCCAGTACATCCACCGCGATCACCGGTAACACCGGCAACAGCGCCGCCGCCGTCGCCGGCCACGGCCCCCAGTCAATCATCTTTGCTTCCAGCCAGCGCAGATAGCCGGAGTACAGCCGCTCGACGCCACCTCGCCAGTTTGACGAGTGTAGTTGTTCGAGCGCGAGCGCCGCCAGGATCGCCAGAAAATTCATGCCGTACTAAAAATGCGTCATTCAGGGTCTTTGATTATAATCGTTTCTTTTATTCCGGGTTTATAGTGCTCCCTGTAAAAATAAACCATAACCCATCGGCCCATCGTTAACGCGCGGATTTTCGGATGTTCGTTTTCCCCCTTCCCGACCTTCGGCCGCCCTCTCCCGCAAGGAGAAAGGAAGGCTGACCATGACCGCGCAACGCGAATCCATGGATTATGACCTGCTGATCGTCGGCGGTGGGCCGGCGGGTTTGGTGGCCGCCCTGCGCGCCAAGCAGGCTGCCCAAGCCGCCGGCACCGACATCAGCATCGCCGTGGTCGAAAAAGGCGCTTCAATCGGCGCTCACTCGCTTTCGGGCGCTCTGCTCGACCTGCGTGCGCTGGATGAACTGCTTCCTGACTGGCGCGAGCGGATGCCGCCGTTCAAGGAAATGGTCCGTGACGAGTCGCTATGGTTGCTGGGCCAAACTCGCGCGCTCCGACTCCCAGGCTGGTGCGTACCGAAATTCATCCGCCGTCACGGCCACGCTCTCGTCAGTCTTTGCCGTCTGACCGCCTGGCTCGGCGAGCAAGCCGAAGCCAGCGGCGTCGATTTGTTCGCCGGCTTTGCCGCCGTGTCGCCGTTGTATGCCGATGATTCGCCACAAAGCCCGTTGATTGGCGTCGTCACCGGTGATTTCGGCGTTGACCGTCAGGGCACCCCCAAGCCCAATTATCAGCCCGGTATTGAACTGTGCGCCCGTTACACCTTGCTCGCCGAAGGCTGCCGCGGCCATCTGGGCCGCTCTCTCGAAGAGCGTTTTCATCTGCGTGACGGCATTGCCCCGCAGAAATACGGTCTCGGTTTTCGCGAGCTGTGGCGGGTTCCCGTCGAACGGCACTACCCTGGCAAAGCCATACACCTGCTGGGCTGGCCGCTTGCCGGCCGCGCTAATGGCGGTGGCTTTGTCTATTATCTGCACGACCAGTATGTCGCCATCGGGCTGGTGGTCCACCTTGACTATGAAAATCCAACGCTGTCACCGTTCGATGAATTTCAGCGCTTCAAAACGCACCCGATGCTGAAAGCCCTGCTTCACGGCGGCGAGCGGTTGGGTTACGGTGCCCGAACGCTGACCGAAGGCGGCGTGCAGTCACTCCCGAAACTGGCGTTCCCGGGCGGCGCGCTGATCGGCGAAGCGGCGGGAATGGTCAATTTACCTCGCACACAAGGCATCCACACGTCAATGAAAAGCGCGATGCTGGCGGCAGAAGCAGTAGTGAGCGCCATTGCGCAGCGCCGCGCGCACGATACGCTGCACGAATACGACACCGCTTTACGCGCGTCCTGGGCTTACGACGAGCTGTACGCCGTGCGCAATATCAAGCCCTGCCTGCAGCACGGCTTTGTCGGCGGTTTGCTGACTGCCGGTCTTTATCTCTGGGCGCAGCAATTCGGCCTGGGACGTTTATTGCCATGGACGCTGCAACACAAAACAGCCGACCATCAAGCGCTACGCCCCGCCGCCAGCATGCCGACTCTCGTCTATCCCCCTTACGACCGCATCACAGCCTTTGACCACGCCTCATCGGTTTACCTGAGCCGCACACAGCATGAAGAGGATCAGCCCTGTCATTTGCGGCTTATCGACGCCGAGTTGCCCGAACGCCTCAATTTGCCGCGCTATGCCGGCCCGGAACGATTGTACTGCCCCGCCAGTGTTTACGAGTACCGACGCAACGACGATGCGCCCGAGACGCCGCCAGCCCTGCGCATCCGCGCCGCCAACTGCTTGCATTGCAAAGCCTGTGACATTAAAGACCCTACGCTCAACATCCGCTGGACGCCACCGGAGGGCGGCAGCGGGCCGCATTATGCAATGTAGCTGCTTATCTTTTTCCAAAATCGGAAAATTCCCGTTCGTAATGTTGCGCCGGTTTGTTTTTACGGTATTCTTTTGAGGTTCCTGCTGGAACACGAAACGGGTTGCTGTCATACCCTTACCGTCGTACCCTTTCTGACAATTCGGACACCCACCGCAAAAAACGGTTCGTCGGTTTCGTCAGTTGGGTCGTTTTGTTACAGGTTATTTATCGCCAAGGAGGCCTTTAATGAAAAAACTGTCGTTCGTTGTCGCGCTCATTGGCGCATGTATGCTGGTTCCCGCCGCACAAGCGGAGGAACCGATTGTGATCAAATTCAGCCACGTCGTGGCGACGGATACCCCGAAAGGGAGAGCCGCCGAATATTTCAAGAAGCTTGCTGAGGAGCGGACGCAAGGGCGCGTCAAGGTCGAAGTTTACGCTAACAGCGCGCTGTACAAAGACAAAGAGGAAATGGAAGCGCTGCAACTGGGCGCCGTCCAGATGCTGGCGCCGTCGCTGGCCAAATTCGGCCCGCTCGGCGTTAAGGAATTTGAAGTGTTCGACGTTCCGTACATTCTTGACGGCTACGATGCGCTGCACAAAATAACAACCGGCCCAGTCGGCGCCAAACTGCTGGCGATGCTGGAACCGAAGGGGATTCTCGGCCTCGGCTACTGGGATAACGGCTTCAAAATCATGAGCGCCAACAAGCCGATCAAAACACCGGACGACATGAAAGGGCTGAAAGTCCGTATTCAGTCGTCGAAAGTGCTCGATGCACAAATGCGCGCACTGAAAGCGCTGCCGCAAGTGATGGCGTTCTCCGAAGTGTATCAGGCGCTGCAAACCGGCGTTGTCGACGGCACTGAAAACCCGCCTTCGAACATGTACACGCAGAAAATGCACGAAGTACAGAAATACGCCACGATGACCAACCATGGTTACCTCGGCTACGCGGTGATCGTCAACAAGAAATTCTGGGAAGGCCTGCCTCCCGACATCCGTAAAATACTCGATCAGGCCATGGTGGAGGCTACCGCGTACAACAACGAAATCGCCAAGAAAGACAACGATGACGCTGTGGCGGCAATGAAAGCAGCCGGCCGCACGGAATTCTATACGCCAACCGAAGCCGAACGTAAAGCGTGGGTCGCCGCGCTGAAGCCGGTGCATAAAGAGGTGGAGCCGCGGATCGGCAAAGAGATCATCCAGGATTTCTATAAGGCCACAGGTCAGCAATAATTCCATTCTTTCGTAATGCTGTAAAAAATACACGTGCGCGTTAACGGCGCGCGTGTATTTTTCGCACCGCTTCCTTTATAATTGAAAGCCTGATGCTAAGGTTGTTCAACACCATCCTCAACCGCCTTGAGGAAATCATTGTCTCAACGCTGATGGCGCTGGCGACGGCGATTATTTTTGTCGCCGTGATACACCGCTATCTGGCAGTTTATTCCATTCCATACCTGCAAGACTGGCTGCTGTCCCTGGACCTCTCCTGGGCGCAAGAGTTGTGCATTTACATGTTCGTCTGGATGGCCAAATTCGGTGCCGCTTATGGCGTGCGTACCGGCATCCACGTCGGCGTTGACGTTCTGATCAACCGGCTCGACGAAAAAATCCGCTATTGGTTCATCCTGTTCGGTATGGCAGCCGGCGCCCTGTTCACCGGCTGTATCGGTACGATGGGTGCCAAATTTGTTTGGGGGCTCTCACACACCGACCAGATTTCGCCCGACCTGGAAATGCCGATGTGGATCGTCTATCTGGCGATCCCGCTCGGCTCTTACCTGATGTGTTTCCGCTTTCTGCAAGTCGCCTGGGTTTTTGCAAAAACCGGTGAATTGCCGCACCATGATGCTTCCCACGTCGAAGGGCTGGAAGAAGAAGTGAAAAAAGACGCCCTGTCCGATCAGCCTCACAGCCATGAGGAGAATCGTTCATGAACGCCGCCATTATTTTCGGTATCCTCCTTGCGCTGATGCTGACGGGAATGCCCATCTCCATTTCGCTGGGTCTGACCGTTCTCACCTTCTTCTACTTCATGACGCAGGTACCGATCGAATCGGTCGCGATGAAGCTGTTCACCGGCATCGAAAAGTTCGAGATCATGGCGATCCCGTTCTTCATTTTGGCCGGCAATTTCCTGACGCACGGCGGCGTCGCCCGACGAATCATCAACTTTGCCACCTCCGTCGTTGGTCACATGAATGGCGGCCTGGGTCTGGCCGGCGTTGTCGCTTGTGCGCTGTTCGCCGCAGTGTCAGGCTCCAGCCCGGCCACCGTCGTCGCCATCGGCGCCATCCTGCTACCGGCGATGGCCAAACAAGGTTTCCCGCCGCGCTTCGGCGCCGGTGTCGTCACCACTTCGGGAGCGCTCGGCATTCTGATCCCGCCGTCAATCGTGATGGTGATGTATTCGGTTGCGACCAACACTTCCGTCGGCGCGCTGTTTATGGCCGGCGTGATTCCGGGGCTGGTGCTTGCCACCATGCTCGGCATGACCACCTGGTATCGCGCCCGCAGATTCAACTACCCGAGGATGCCGCGCGCCAGCCTGAAGCAAGTTGTCCGCTCCTTCCTGGACAGCGTCTGGGGATTGATGCTGGTCGTCATCATCATGGGCGGCATCTATACCGGCAAATTCACGCCGACCGAAGCCGCAGCGATGGCAGCGGTTTACGCCTTCTTCATCTCCGTGTTCGTCTATAAAGACATGCCGCTGAAAGAAGTGCCGAAGGTATTGCTGGCTTCGGCCAACATGTCAGCGATGCTACTCTACATCATCACCAACGCGGCGTTGTTCTCATTCCTGATGACTTCGGAAGGCATCCCGCAAGTGATGAGTAACTGGATTCTCGAGCACGGCCTCGGCGTCATCGGCTTCCTGCTCGTGGTCAACGTCGTCCTGCTCGCCGCCGGCAACTTCATGGAACCATCGTCGATCGTATTGATCATGGCCCCGATCCTGTTCCCGATAGCGATGAAACTCGGCATTGACCCAATCCACTTCGGCGTGCTGATCGTCGTCAACATGGAGGTCGGCATGTGCCACCCGCCGGTTGGTCTCAACCTGTACGTCGCTTCGGGGATTACCAAAATGGGAATTACCGAGTTGACCATTGCCGTATGGCCCTGGCTACTGACGATGCTGGTGTTCCTGATGCTCGTCACCTACATCCCGATTATCTCCTTATGGCTGCCGAAGGCAGTCGGGATGATGTGATCGGGTATCAGAGATCAGGAATCAGATTTCAGAAAGAAGCATCCTTTCACATAGAAGCACAAAGAAGATGCGACGCCGCTTCGCATAGAATGGCATGTTCTTTCTTTGCGACCTATGCGTTCTTTGCGGTTAAACCTGTTTTTTGATTCCCGGATGGGTTTTGCTTATCAGGGCTGCATTTATTGTGCGAAATCGCAGCGCCCAGAAAATTATTTCGCGCAACATAAAAGGCGGGCTTGAAGCCCGCCCTGAAATCTGATTCCCAGCCTTTATACCTGATTCTTAATCAACCTGCCTCATCAATCCACGCCATCTGGATCGCTTCAAGAATCCTTTCGTTGCTGGCATCGGGATCGTCACCGAAATCCGGCAACTCGCAAATCCAGCGATGCAAATCAGTATAGCGGATGGAGTGTGGATCAACTTCTTCATGCGCATCGGCCAGTGCCTCAGCAATTTCGTAAGTGTCCTGCCAAGTCAGTTTCGTCGCCATCGTTGCACCTCATCGTTGCTCATCTTTCTTTTGCATGATTGATAGTATAGCGCGGCAATTCGATTTCCAGCGATTCCGAACCAACCCGCGTCTGGCATGAAAGTCGAGATGTTGCAGTTAATCCCCAGGCGCGATCGAGCAAGTCTTCTTCCTTTTCGCTGGCCTCGGTCAACGAATCAAACCCTTTCCGAACAATCACATGGCAGGTCGTGCACGCACAGGACTTCTCGCAAGCATGCTCAACATTGACGCCATGCGCCAGCAGTGCGTTCAACAAACTTTCCCCCGCCGATACTTCAAACGAAGTACCTCCTTTGCACAACTCTGGGTGAGGTAATACGGTTATTGTCGGCATGGTGTTATCTGCCTTTGCTATGATCATTGAAAATAAAAAAATTAACCCTATAAAAATAGCATGGCATGTGCATTTTTAACAGCCTCTGCGAAATTTTAATAGGAATCCTGCCCCTCACGAAATCGGGGCGACGATTAACGCTTGTAATCCGGCTTTTCCAGCGGTATGGGATTGGGATTCGCCAGCACCCATTTCACCGCCAGCTCACACAGCCGCCTCGGTTCATCTTCGCCCTCCCCCTTGGGGCGAATCGCCGCTACTAACGCCGCAGCTTCGGCCAATTCCTCCGCAGAGAGCAGCGCATCTGTTGCAGGCTGCCGCGACAGCGCGTCCTTCAGCGTACGAAGGATCGAGCGGGGCGGCGGCGCGCCTATCGCCAAATACCGCAACAGCGCATCCAGCATTTTGCGGTAGTCCGCGTCCCAGTTTATCCCACCGTTTCTATGCATCTCATCCGAAACGCGCCCGGTGATACGGATCACTTCTCCCTGCACGGTCTTGGCCGCACCTTGCGATGGAACAAGAAGTTCCCACAGTTCCTGATGCTGATCCTGCCATTTCGTAGCGGTCACGATGATAGGCAAAACCCCGTCATGCGTGCGCCGTTCGGCAACCGCCTCGACGTCGAACAATTCATACAGCCTCGCCAGACCCGCATCGGTTTCCGCAAGGTAGTCTTTGTTGAAATTTTCGCGGTGAAATTCAAAATCCTTGCCGATGCGCCGAATGCTTTTCGACATATCCGGCGTGATTTTTGCGCCGACACCTAGCAAAAGCGCGGCGACTTCGGCTGTTTCGCATATGTCAATGTTAGCGCAGCGAGCAAGAGCGTAACTCAATGGCGTTTCTTTCGAGCAATTTTCCGCATGGATATTCGCCCCATGCACGATCAATGTTTGAACCGTGTCAGCGCGGTGATAAAGCCCCGCCGCGTCGTGCAACGGCGTATTCCCCGATGAGTCTGTCGCCTCAATGTCAGCGCCCAGCTCCAGCAACCATTTGACAGTATCGCTGCTGAAAGCTTGTTCATGCAGCGGCGTTTTCTTATAAGTGTTCGTGACGGTATTGACATCCAAGCCTTGCCCCACGAGCCAGCGGGCAAGCTCTTCCGGCACACCACGGAAATGCAAGGCAGTTCTTTTATCGTAACCACCGCGCGCGTCAAGCTCGCATTCATCAAAGGCAGCCTTCAGCGCCGCAATGTCGCCCGCTTTAATCAGTTCCTCGAAATTTTTGGGCAACATTTTTCTCTTCTTCTTTGCCATAGAGGGCGGCCTCCTGATTTATGTGTACTTTAACCCTGAATCACGCTGTCAACGCGCTTTCCGGTCAATGCTTTCTGGACGCTGCGATCCATTCTTCGACCCGCAAATTCCGCGGTCGCCCGGTTCGTTTTCGCCAGCGCCAGACGCAACGCGTTGAGTTCCTGTCCCTGCCGGCGTTGCGCCAGTTCTTCCAGCGCCGCGTCGATAGCGGCGCGTTCGGCGGCGCTCAGCAAATCGCCGTCTTCCGCCAGTGCATGTTGCGTCAGTTCGATCAGTTGGTCGGCCTCGACTTGGGTTTCCACCAGCGCTCGCGCCTGCATGTCATCGCGGGCATGCGCCATCGAATCTTCGAGCATCCGCGCGATTTCGTTTTCGTCCAATCCATACGACGGCTTCACGATGACCGACGCCTCGATGCCGGTCGTTTGTTCACGCGCCGACACCGATAATAAACCGTCGGCGTCGATCTGAAACGTGATGCGGATTCGCGCCGCGCCCGCCACCATCGGCGGAATGCCGCGCAATTCGAAACGCGCCAATGAGCGGCAATCGGCCACTTTCTCGCGCTCGCCCTGCACCACATGAATCGCCAGCGCGGTTTGCCCATCTTTGAACGTCGTAAAATCCTGCGCCCGCGTCAGCGGAATGCCGGCGTTGCGAGGCACGATTTTTTCGACCAAACCACCCATCGTTTCCAGTCCGAGCGATAACGGCGTCACATCGAGAAGCAGCCAATCCTCGCCACTGTCAAGACTGCGGTTGCCGACCAGCGCATTGGCCTGAATCGCCGCCCCCAGCGCCACCACTTCATCGGGATTCAGATTGACCAGCGGCGGTTGTTTGAAAAATTCCGCAACCGCGCGGCGAATTTGCGGCATCCGCGTTGCGCCGCCAACCAGCACGACACCTTTGATATCTTCGATCGACAGTTTGGCATCGCGCAACGCGCGTTTGAGTGGCCCCAATGTTTTCTGCACCAGATGTTCGGTGATTTCGGTAAACACTTCAGCCGTCAAGGTCAATTCGACCCTAAAACCCGTCGATAAGGTGGCGACCACCGGCGCTGTTTCGTGTTGCGTCAAAGTTTCCTTGGCGTTCCGTGCAACTGTCAACAACAAGCGAACATCCTCCGCCGCCAGTGGCGGCAAATCGGCAGTTTCGAGGATCCAGCAAAAAACGCGGTGATCGAAATCATCGCCGCCCAACGCCGAATCGCCGTGCGTCGCCAGTACTTCAAACACACCGCGCGACAAACGCAAAATGGAAACGTCGAAAGTGCCGCCGCCCAAATCGTAAACGACGTAAACGCCTTCAGCGCCTTGATCCAGCCCATAAGCAATCGCCGCTGCCGTCGGTTCGTTCAACAAACGCAAGACGCTAAGCCCCGCCAGCCGCGCCGCTTCCTTCGTCGCCTGCCGCTGTGCATCGTCGAAATACGCCGGCACCGTCACCACGACACCCTCAAGCGCGCCACCCAATTGCGCCTCGGCACGCCGACGCAGCATTTTCAAAATTTCAGCGGAAATTTCGATCGGATTCTTTTCTCCGGCGCGCGTTTTCAAACGCACCATCCCGGAAGTTTCCGCCCATTGATACGGAAACTGGCGCGTATCACCGAGATCGGCCAGGCCACGCCCCATCAGACGTTTTACCGAGGCAATCGTATTGGCAGTGTCACGCGCCAACCAGGGCAACGCACCATAGCCGACCATCACCTCTCCGCCCTCGCCGTACCGCACTACCGACGGCAACAACACCCGCCCCTTTTCATCAGGCAATACTGTCGCTACGCCTTGCGGCACGCTCGCCACCAGCGAGTGCGTCGTCCCCAGGTCGATGCCTGCGGCGCGTTTGCGTTCGCGCAGCAGCGCGGGGCTGTCTGGTTCAGAAATTTGCAGCAACATTTTTAGCCCTCCCCTTCGACCTTACCTGCCCCTTCCCCCGCTTGCGGGAGAGGGCTGGGATGGAGGCGCGGATGGGATTCGCTATCGAGGAGATCAAAAGTCATCTGAGCATTTCTCGTCGAGGTCGTCGGCGAAGCGGGCTAGAAATTGTAATGATAATACATGTTGACGCGCTGTCGCCAGCGCCTCTGCCGACGGCGATCTCGCGTCATTGGCAAACAACGCAGTCAGCGTTTTCTGCCGCCGTTGCTGTGCCTCTGTTAAAGAAGTCCGTAACGCTTCCAGGCGCTCGCGGTCTCCTGCCCGCCATGCCTCATCAGCAGCTTCACGCGCATCCAGTTGTTCACTCAGAAATTCGACGGGTAACACATCATTGGCGCTGAGCGGCGCTTCGCCGTAACATTGCAGTAAATAATCGCCGCGCCGTACCGGGTCTTTGAGCGTGCGGTACGCCTCGTTGACATGAGCCGTATCTTCCATCGCTTTCCGTTTGGCGCTGGCGTCAGCGAGCACCGCAGTGTCGGGATGCACGCGCGCCAACAGCGCACGCCAGGATTCGTGCAAAGCACTCTCGTCCAGCGCATACTGTCGTGGCAGGCCAAACAAAGCGAAATAATCGGTTTTACGATCCATCGGGGTTTATCACTCCTTCCCCTTCGAGGGGAAACAATCCCCACCGGTTTCACCGACCACTCTTTTAAAGGAGACGGGCGCAAGGATGGGGCTGCTCCGCTCCAATGGTTGTTTACAGTTCAGGCGTTATACACTGAACGATTCGCCGCAACCGCATTGCGCTTTGACATTCGGATTTTCGAATTTGAATCCTTCGTTCAATCCTTCGCGCCGATAATCGAGCCGAATGCCGTCGAGGTACGGCAGGCTTTTCTTGTCAACGACGATCGTCACGCCACTGTTTTCAAAGCAAACATCTTCCGGCTGTACTTCATCAGCGTATTCAAACTTGTACGCCAAACCAGAACAGCCGGAGGTGCGAACCCCCAAGCGCAAACCGATGCCCTTGCCGCGTTTGGTCAGGCTTGCCTGAATATGTTTGACCGCACTCGGGGTCAGTTCAATGGTCATATCGGTCTCTCCTCTTTACGTCGTTGCCGGATGCGGGGCGCACACGGTCGCTTCTGCCGTTTCTTCTTCACTGCCCAGAGCGCCGCTCTTGGCTTCGCTTTTGGCTTTATAGTCCGCAATTGCCGCCTTGATCGCGTCTTCGGCCAGAATCGAGCAGTGGATTTTCACCGGTGGCAGCGCTAACTCTTCGGCGATCTGAGTATTCTTGATCGCCATTGCTTCGTCAAGCGTTTTACCTTTGACCCACTCGGTAACCAGCGACGACGAAGCGATCGCCGAGCCGCAACCGTAAGTTTTGAAACGCGCGTCTTCGATCACGCCATCTTTGCCGACCTTGATCTGCAATTTCATCACATCGCCGCAGGCCGGCGCGCCGACCATGCCGGTTCCCACATCGCTCTCCGCTTTGTCGAACGAGCCGACATTGCGCGGGTTTTCATAGTGTTCCAATACTTTTTCACTGTACGCCATCACAATCTCCTGCTTTCGTGCCTAATGCTTGCGTTGCACTCAATGCGCCGCCCACTGCACCTGACTGATATCCACTTTGTCGCAATACATTTCCCACAGTGGCGACAGCTCGCGCAGCTTATGAACCTTTTGTTTGAGCAGCGTCACCGCATAGTCGATTTCTTCCTCGGTCGTAAAGCGCCCTACCGAAAAACGGATCGAGCTGTGCGCCAGCTCGTCACTGCGCCCCAGCGCCCGCAATACATACGACGGTTCCAGCGACGCCGAAGTACATGCCGAGCCTGACGAAACGGCAATATCACGAACCGCCATCATCAGGCTTTCACCTTCGACGAAGTTGAAACTCATGTTGAGGTTGTTGCACACCCGGTGCTCAAGCGAGCCGTTAATATAAACTTCTTCGATTTCCCGCAGTCCTTTCAACAGCCGGTCGCGCAACCGCGCCAGACGCGGAACTTCGTCGGCCATTTCCAGGCGCGCCAATCGGAACGCTTCACCGATGCCGACAATCTGATGCGTCGGCAAGGTTCCCGAACGCATACCGCGCTCGTGGCCGCCGCCGTGCATTTGCGCTTCCAGCCGGATGCGCGGCTTGCGCCGCACGAACAACGCGCCGATGCCCTTCGGGCCATACACTTTGTGCGACGATACCGACATCAGGTCGATCTTCAGCTTTGCCAGATCCATCGGCAACTTGCCGACCGCCTGTACCGCATCAACGTGAAAAACGATGCCGCGTTCGCGACACCATTCGCCGATCGTCGGAATGTCCTGAATGACGCCGATCTCGTTGTTCACATACATTATCGAAACCAGAATGGTGTCAGGGCGCAGCGCCGCCTTGAACGCTTCAAGGTCGACCATTCCGTCGCCATCAACATCGAGATACGTCACCTCGAAATCCTGGCGCTCCAGCTCGCGCATGGTATCGAGCGTCGCCTTGTGCTCAGTACGCGCCGTGATTAGGTGTTTACCCTTGCTTTGATAAAAATGCGCGGCGCCCTTGAGCGCCAGATTGATCGATTCGGTTGCCCCCGAAGTCCAGACGATTTCTTTGGCGTCGCAGTTAAACAATGCCGCGACTTCGCGCCGGGCGTTTTCGACGGCCTCCTCGGCCTCCCAGCCGAACGGATGCGAGCGCGACGCCGGATTGCCGAAATGCTCGGTCAGATAAGGAATCATTTTCCCAGCAACGCGGGGATCGACAGGGGTCGTTGCCGCATAGTCGAGATAAATCGGGAGTTTCATGTCTTGTTTCGCTGTTAAAGGCCGCGCATCCATGTCAAACCTTTTGAGCGGCAAGACGCACAACCAAAGTCCATCAAACGTATCTCAAATCAATGTCGGCTCACGCACACTGCTCAAATCCTGAATAATCACTGTCTTTTCAGGAGACGTATGCTTGCTCTTGTTCCGCTGTTGTTCCACCAGCTTTTCTAGCGTAACGGAATGCATGAAATTGAAAATGTGGGAAGTCAGACCCGACCACAGATCATGCGTCATGCAATGCTCCTGCTCGTGCTGACAGTTGCCGCGACCGCCGCAACGCGTTGCATCGATCGGTTCGTCGACCGCAAAAATAATGTCGGCCACCGATACCTGTGACGGCGGTTTGGTCAAATTGTAGCCGCCGCCCGGCCCGCGCACGCTTTCGACCAAGCCGCAGCGGCGTAATTTACCGAATAATTGTTCGAGATACGACAGTGATATGTCCTGCCGTTCAGAGATAGCCGCCAAAGTGACCGGGCCCTGAGCGCCATGAAGGGCAACATCCAGAACCGCGGTGACCGCAAAACGGCCTTTTGTCGTTAGACGCATACTATTCCTCCGAGTTCGTATTGAAAACTTCCGGGATGAACATCAACCGTATCGGAATCGGTCGCTGCACCATGACCGCCCGTCCCAATAATACCCGCAAAGACAATAGTAATATAATCCGACAGCTTTAGTCAACTAATCTCCAATCCGCCACCCATCCCAAAAGGTTTATTCCAAAATCTTATTCAGAGAAGCGGCATCCAGCGGTTTTTCCACCTTGTCGGCTGCTCCACAATCGATCCCCTGTCCTCGCAGACGCTCTGTAATGGCTGCCAGGCTTTCTTCTGTTTTGGCGACATGGTCAAACAACTGATGCAGCGCCAACATAATGGGATCGTTCAAGTCGCGCGATATGGCATAGGCGGAAAAATCCTTCTTTTCGGTTGGCGGCTCCGGTTCTGCTTTCTTCTTCTCGTCGTCTTTCGTCAAAATACGAGCAGGAATGCCGACCGCCGTTGTTCCCGGCGGCATTTCGCGCACCACTACGGCGTTGGAGCCAACCTTGGCGCCGTCCCCGATCAGAATCGGCCCGAGAATTTTGGCGCCGGCCCCGATCACCACACCGCACCCCAGCGTCGGGTGCCGCTTGCCTTTGTTCCACGACGTACCCCCCAGCGTCACCCCGTGATACAACGTGCAATCGTCGCCGATCTCGGCAGTTTCGCCGATCACTACGCCCATGCCGTGGTCGATGAACACACGCCGACCGATGACCGCCCCCGGATGAATTTCAATACCGGTCATCCAGCGCGCGATCGTTGAAAACCAACGCGCCAGCCAACGTAGTCCCAAGCGCCAGCACGGCCCTGCCAACAGCCGGTGAAAAATCAGCGCATGAACGCCCGGATAACAAGTCAGGATTTCCCAAGTGCTGCGCGCTGCCGGGTCGCGCTCGAAAATTGCCTTGATGTCTTCTCGCAGATATTTAAACACGTTACACCACCCCTTCAGCCTTGAAATGGCCGGATTTACCGCCCTTTTTCTCCAGCAACCGAACCTCACCGATACACATGCCGCGATCCACCGCCTTGCACATATCGTAAATGGTCAGCAGTCCCACCGCCGCCGCCGTCAGCGCTTCCATTTCCACACCGGTACGCGCCAGCGTTTCAGCGGTGACTTCAATCGTCACCGCGCTCGCCGCCTCGTCGATCTCAAACGCTACCGCCACCCGCGTCAATGGCAGCGGGTGACATAACGGAACCAAATGTGCGGTTTGCTTTGATGCTTGAATCGCTGCGACCCGTGCAATGCCGAGCACGTCACCTTTCTTGGCGTTGCCGTCGCGCACCAGCGCCAGCGTCGCCGGCATCATCGTGATCCGCCCTCCGGCGCGTGCTACGCGTAGCGTCACCTCTTTGCCCGCCACATCCACCATGTGCGCCTGCCCACACGCATCGAAATGAGACAAAGGCAAACCGGTTGTCGAAGAAGTCATGGATTCCCCTAACAAAGAAAACAAAGCGTCAAAGATCGTAAAATCGGAAACCGCACCGATTGCGCCGACATGAAAAGCACGGGACAATAAGAAACTACCACAAAACAATCAATAAGCGGCATTGAATATCTTAGCATCGTTCATTACGGTTGTTCTGCCCCCAAGTTCTTTCTATGTGTCTGCCCTACGTATCTTTCTATAGTGCCTGTCTATAGTATAGTAGTATGTCTATGTCTATTTTTCCGAAAACCCTTTCGCTCCCGCCTTTGCTTTCGCGCCACCGCAACCGGCAGCGATCTTTGTGCGCGCTTCTCTGTACCGTACTGACCTTTACCTCAATCCTGCCGTTGCCGACGCTCGCGCAAAACTATTACAACCTGCCCGACCTCGGCGATGTTTCACAAACCGACCTGACGCCGGCCCAAGAACGCAAACTCGGCGATTCAATCATTCACGACCTGCGCGCTTCCGGCGGCTACATGGACGACCCCGAGGTCAACGATTATCTGGATACGCTCGGACACCGGCTGCTGGCTGCCGGCAGCAATTCCCGGCTGGATTTCGATTTTGAATTCTTTGCTGTTCCCGATCCGAGCATCAATGCGTTCGCGCTGCCCGGCGGCTTCATCGGCGTCAATACCGGACTGGTCCTGCTGGCGCAAAGCGAATCGGAACTGGCGAGCGTGCTGGCGCACGAAATCACCCATGTCACCCAACACCACCTGGCACGAATGGCCAGCACTCAAAAGGATGCACTGCTGTTATCGCTGGCAGCGCTCGCTGCCGCGCTGGTCGCCGCTCAATCACACTCCTCGTCAAGCGGACAGATGGCTGGCGCAGCTATTGCCTCGGCGCAAGCGCTGGCGATACAAACGCAGATCAATTACACCCGCGAGAACGAATACGAAGCCGATCGTATCGGCTTCCAGCGCCTACGCGCCGCCGGATTCGATGTCACTGCCGCCGCCACCTTCATGACGCGACTGCTGCGCTCCAGCCGTTTCAATGACGGCGATGCGCCGTCTTACCTGCGTACCCACCCGGTCACCATTGAACGGATTGCCGAAGCACAAGCGCGCGCCGAAAGAGTTTCGTACAAACAAGTCGCCGACAGCATCGACTTCCACCTGGTCCGCGCCCTGTTGCAAAGCTACCTCGGCTCACCGAAAGAGGCTGTCTCCTTTTTTGAAGACGCGCTGCGCGCGCGCAAGTTCAATAATGAAGACGCCACGCACTATGGCCTTGCCGCTGCCCTGCTGCGCGCCAAAGATTACGACCGCGCCAAAAAAGAAATCTCCGGGCTCGATAAAAAATTGCAACACCCGATGATCGACGCGATGGCCGGCCACATCATGATGGAAGCGGGCGACCTCGACGGCGCCATCACTCGTTTCGGTAAAGCCGTTGAGCGCTATCCCAATAAAAAACAGTTGGTTTACGATTACCCGGAGGCGCTGATCCGCGCTGGTCAGAACCAGAAAGCCGTCGGCTTTCTCGAAAAGCAGATTATCCGCTTCCCCGATGACGGCCCGCTACACGAAAAAGCAGCGCGCGCCTATTCGAAGCTGAACCGCCCCTTTAAGGAGCACGCGCACCAGGGCGAATACTACGCCTGGCTGGGCAGCCCCCGCGCCGCCATTGAGCAATTCGATCTGGCGCTCAAGAACGATAGTGACGCCTCCTTTCAGGAAAAATCGGCGCTCGAAAGCCGGAAACGGGAAATGCAGGCGGAACTGCGTGAGCGCGAGCGTAACAAAGCGCAGGGAAGATCCACTCCCTGAACAAGCCCCCTGCAAGCAGGGAGAAGGGGCTTTTCTTCTTCGCGGCATCGTGGCCCCGTACTGGATGACATCGCTGGAGGAGCGCGGCACCGGCCGCCCCCTGCCTCTTGCAAACCCCGCCTGCACCGCAAAAACTTATATACAAGCGAGAATCATGCCAGTCTTGGCGTTATACTTAAGCCATGACACGATTTTCTACATTTTCTTCTGCTGTCCCCGACTCAACGCATGTGCTGGCGCTTGCCCGCCAAGTGTTGACCACCGAAGCTCGGGCAATTGAAGCGTTGGCGGCGCGGCTTGACCCCGCCTTCGCCGCTGCTGTTACCTGCATTCTCAATTGCCAGGGGCGGGTCATCGTCACCGGCATGGGCAAATCCGGCCACATTGCCCGCAAGATCGCCGCAACGCTGGCTTCTACCGGCACACCGTCATTTTTCGTTCACCCGTCAGAGGCCAGTCACGGCGACCTCGGCATGATCACGCCGCAGGATGTGGTGCTGGCGCTGTCCAATTCCGGCGAAACCGACGAAGTGGTGGCGCTGATTCCGCATCTCAAGCGCGAGGGATCGGGGTTGATCGCGATGACTGGTAACGTCAGTTCGACGCTCGCCCGCGCCGCCGATGTTCATCTCGACGCTTCGGTCGAATCGGAAGCCTGCCCGCTTGGTTTGGCGCCAACAACCAGCACAACCGTCGCGCTGGCGCTGGGCGATGCGCTGGCGCTGGCGTTGCTCGACGCTCGCGGCTTCTCCGCCGAGGATTTTGCGCGCTCGCATCCGGGAGGATCGCTGGGGCGTCGCCTGTTGACGCGCGTGTCCGACATCATGCGCACCGGTGATGCGCTGCCGACGGTTGCGCAAACCGCGACGTTGCAGGAAGCGCTGGTGGTGATCAGCGGTAAGGGCATGGGGATGACCGCAGTGCTCGACGACAACGCCCGCGTCGTCGGTATTTTTACCGACGGCGACCTGCGCCGCTATCTCGAACAAAACCATGAGTTGACCATTCCGATACGGCAACTGATGAAAATATCGCCGCGCACGATCCACGCCGATCAGTTGGCCGTCGATGCGGTGACGCTGATGGAAACCGCACCGAAAATTTCGCAACTGCTGGTCGTCGATGACGCGCAACATCTGGTCGGCGCGTTGCACATGCACGATCTCTTTCGAGCGAGGATTTTGTGATGGATGCGATGCTGCTCAAACGCGCTGCCGCCATTCGCCTTTTAATCTGCGATGTGGACGGTGTTCTCACCGACGGCCGCATTTATTTCAACGACGACGGCGTCGAGTCGAAAGCTTTTTTTGCGACTGACGGCGTCGGCCTCAAATTGTTGCAACGCGCCGGTATTGAAATCGCCTGGATCACCGGCAGCCGCGCCCCGGCGGTCACACACCGCGCTCGCGCGCTCGGCGTCAAGCATGTGATCATGGGTGTGTTCGACAAACTGGCGCCCTGGCGTGAGTTGTGTGCACAACTGAATGTCACGCCGGAAACCTGTGCTTATATCGGCGACGACTTGCCCGATCTGCCGCTGCTGACTGCCTGCGGACTGGCGATCTCCGTACCACACGCGCCCGAGGCGCTCAAGCAGGCTGCTCATTATGTGACGCAAAAGCCAGGCGGCTACGGCGCGGTGCGCGAGGTGTGCGATCTGATTCTGACGGCGCAGGGAAAAACGCCCGACACGTCCATGTTGCGTTCTGCGTGAAAATTCCATAGTTATGATGTTTTTTCTTACATTCCCCCGCTTCCTACCCGTTCCCGGTTTGCCCCCTTTTCAAGGAGGGCGCCGTCGAAAGCTGCGGAGGGTTATCTCGCCCATCCTCTCCCGCAAGGAGAGTGAGTCATAGAGTTGACGATGATCACACTGCGAGATCGTATCTACCGTTGGGTTTCCTGGTCGCCGCTGCTGTTTCTGGCGGCGCTGGCGGCGTTGACGTATTGGCTCAGCACCCAAATTCAGATGCCGGACGGACGAGATCCCGCACGGCGTCATACGCCCGATCTTTTCATCGAAAATTTTCACGCCACCCAATTCAGCGCCGATGGTGCGCCACAACAACAATTGACTGCCGTTCGCGCTGAGCACTTTCCCGATAACGATTCGGTCGAGCTTGAACAACCGCAGATCATCCTGCAAAGCCCGGGGCAACCGCGTTTTACGCTGACGGCCGACCGCGCACAGATCAGCGGCGACCGTCAGGATTTGTACCTGCGCGGCGCTGTCACCGCCATCCGCGATGCGCCGTCCGGCGACTCTCGGCAAGAGGGACTTCCCGGCGAGTCGCTGACGCTGCATACTGAATACCTGCATGTGCGCCCTAACGACAATACCGTGCAAACCGATCAGAAAGTATCATTGGTATCACCGAGCAGCCGCATTGAATCGGTCGGTATGGACTTGGATCGCAACACCCATATCGTCAGGCTTCATTCCAATGTTCAGGGAACTTTCCAACCACAACATCTACAACGCCAACAACGCCATTGACTCTTTTTGCCATGTGCCTCTTTCTTTCTTCTTTCTTTCGACAATGCCTCCGGAGCCTTTTGCTGCTCGGCTGTCTATTCGGCGCGATGTTGGCTCATGCCGAGCGCGGTGATCGTGACCGACCGATTCAGTTCTCCGCCGACAAAAGCGACGCAGTCAACTATGAAACCAAAGTCGCTACCTTGTCGGGTAATGTCATCATCACCCAGGGCACCATGAGCATCCACGCCGACCGTGTTGTGCTCCGGCAAAACCCGGACAACACACTGTCAGCGTCCGCTTACGGCAAGCCCGTGAGCTTCCGGCAAAAGCGCGACGGCTCCGATGAATACGTCGAGGGCTACGCGCTGCGCGCCGAATATGATGGCCGAAAAGACGTGCTGGAACTATTTGATCAGGCGTTGCTCAAACAGGGCATTGACGAAATTCGCAGCAATTACATTTACTACAACAGCGCCACCGAGACCTTCCGCGCCGAAGGCCGCCCTGATTCGACGTTGCCGCAAGGAAGTTCGTCGCCATCAGCAGAACGCGTTCGCGGCACTTTCCAACCGAAAGGCAAGGACGGCGAAAGCAAACTACCGCAGCCAAAATCTGCCGTGCCCCTGAAACCCGACACCACACTGGAGCCACGGTGAGCTCGTTATCCGCCCATCAACTCAAAAAACGTTATAAGGCGCGCACCGTCGTTCACGATGTATCACTGTCGGTTGCGCGCGGCGAAGTTGTCGGGTTACTCGGCCCCAACGGCGCCGGCAAAACTACGTGCTTCTACATGATCGTCGGTCTGATCTCCGCCGACGGTGGCCGCATTGAACTCGACGGCGAAAACATTTCACACCAACCGATCCACTTACGGGCACGCCGCGGCCTTGCCTATCTTCCGCAGGAAGCGTCGATCTTTCGCAAACTCACTGTTGCCGAAAACGTTCGCGCCATTCTGGAGTTACAAGGTCTCGATGAAGACGCTCTCTCCAACCGCCTCGATGCGTTACTCGAAGATTTGTCGATCAGTCACCTCGCCGACGCACCGGCGATCTCACTGTCCGGCGGTGAACGGCGGCGTTGTGAGATCGCCCGCGCGCTGGCTTCGCGTCCTCATTTCATTCTGCTCGACGAGCCGTTCGCCGGCGTCGATCCGATAGCAGTTCTCGACATTCAGCGCATCATTCGCTTTTTGAAAGAGCGTGATATTGGCGTTTTGATCACCGACCATAACGTGCGCGAAACGCTGGGTATTTGTGACCGCGCGTACATTATCAACGAAGGCAGCGTGCTGGCTTCCGGCGCGCCGTCAGCCATCGTGTACGACGAAGCAGTGCGCAAAGTGTACTTGGGGGAACACTTCCGTCTGTGACCGGACGCAGGCAAAGATGCGCATGAAGCAGACGCTCAACCTCAAGACTTCGCAACAGCTGACATTGTCGCTGCAACTGCAACAGGCAATAAGGCTACTGCAACTTTCCACGCTGGAGCTGAATGAAGAGATCGAGCGTGCGCTCGAAGATAACCCGCTGCTCGAAAAAGATGCCGATGGCGGCCGCAATGCGCTTGAAACCTCCCTCGATGTTCCCGATACGTCGGAAACGCCCGTCGATTATTCAGCCGAAGAAGCGGGAAGCGCTGAAGCCTATGAGCCTTCCGATGCGTTGGATGATTTTGAGGTCTCTAAACCGCTGGAACAAGAAGATTTTGTACTGACCAGTGACGAGGGCGGACTAGCGGCGATGGACGAAGAATATGCGTTTCAATACGCCTCCGGCACGTCGCTGCGCGAGCATTTATTGTCGCAACTGGCGCTTACTCCCGCCGATGACGATACCCGTATTGTCGCCGAAGCATTGATCGACGAAATCGACGATAACGGTTACCTGACAACGACCTTCGAAGCGTTCCGCGAATGCCTTTCGTCACCCAAAAAATTAACACAAAAATGCTTCGATGATGCTTTACACATCCTCCAGGATTTCGACCCGGTCGGTATCGGCGCGCGCACGCCGGGCGAATGTCTGGCGCTGCAACTGCGCGCTTTGCCCGACAGCCCGGCGCAACGTACGGCGCTGGTCATCGTTGAGCGGCATTTGCCGCTGCTGGCCGCTCACGATCTCGCCGGGCTGAAAAAAGCAACCCGCGTTCGTGAAGACCTGCTGCGTGACGCCTGTGCTCTCATCCGCCACCTGAATCCAAAACCGGGAAGCGCGTTCGACAATAACCGGACGAACACCATCATTCCGGACATCATCGTACGCAAACAGGGTCACCGTTGGGTAGCTCGGCTGAACGACGACGCCGTCCCCAAAATCCACATCAATGCCGCCTATGCCGAAATGCTTTCGGCGAAAAACGTTGCCTCTTCAATGTGGTCGAACCGTTTGCAGGAAGCGCGCTGGCTGCTGCGCAGCATCCAGCAGCGTTTCGATACCATCCTGCGCGTCTCGCAGGCCATCGTCGAGCGGCAACAGCGCTTTTTCGATCACGGCGCCGTCGCCATGCGACCGATGATCTTGAAGGATATCTCCGACCTGCTGGGTCTGCACGAATCGACCGTATCGCGAGTCACGACACAAAAATACATGCTGACGCCGCAAGGCGCCGTCGAACTCAAATATTTCTTCGGTAGCCATCTCGCTACCAGCACCGGCGGCGCCGCCTCATCGACCGCCATCCGCGCACTCATCAAAAAGCTCATCGAAGCCGAGCCTGCTGCTGCGCCGCTTTCCGATCAGAAGATTACCGAACTGCTCGGCAAAGAGGGTATTATGGTGGCAAGGCGCACCGTCGCCAAATACCGTGAGGCTTTATCCATTCCGCCCGCCCACCAGCGAAAGGAGCTTTGATGATATATAATTGAAAGTTTGCATGTCGCATCACCGTTGCCTCGTATCTCTGGGGCGGAGTTTTGTTTTTCTCAAGGAGTGTTTTATGAATCTTCAACTGACCGGACATCACCTCGATATCACGCCACCGATCAGGGACTACGTGACATCGAAACTGGAACGGATTACCCGTCACTTTGACGAAGTCATTGATGTCAACGTGATTCTTTCCACCGACAAGTTGCAACACAAAATCGAAGCCACGCTACATATTGCCGGCAAAGACCTCCACACCGAGAGCATTGATACCGACATGTACGCTGCCATTGACAATATCATTGACAAACTGGATCGGCTGGTACTGAAGCAAAAAGAACGGCGTATCGGCCAGCGCGCCAAAACGCCCTCCATCAAGCGAATGGTCGCAACGACAAAGTAGAGCGAAATAGCGGCGCTTTATTTTACGGCGTATAATTTTCTGCTGAACGCGGATGAACCGGCAAATCTCTTGTCGGTTCTCCACGATAATGTGACTTTTGCTGTTGACTTCCGCCGCCGATATCGCCATGAACGCCAACACCGCCTTTTCGCCTTCTTCTTTGTCGATTCTTTCGCTGCTGACTCCGGCGCATATCGAAACCGATGTCGTTGCTCGCAACCGCTCCGAACTTTTCGCTGAAATCGGCGCGATGTTCGCCCGCGAAGGCTTGACAGCCAAACCGCTGATCGACGCCCTAGAAATCCGCGAGAAAATGGGGTCAACGGCACTGGGACAAGGCGTCGCCATTCCACACGGCCGCATCAAAAATCTGGCTCAGGCGCGCGCCGCCTTCTTGCGGACACAATCGCCGATCGACTTCGATGCCCCCGACAAAAAGCCGGTTGACCTTTTCTTCGTTCTGCTCGTTCCCGAACACGCCACCGAGCAACATTTGCAATTGCTCTCCGAACTTGCACAACTGGTCGGCGACCGCGCTTTCCGCGACAGTCTTCATGCCGCCGCCGACGATGCCGCGGTTTTTGCTCTTTTGCAACAATATGGGCGCAAAGAAAAACAGTAAAGACGGAGTTCAACCGCCTCACCTCTCCGCGTGAACATCCAACCCGTGTGAGCGACGGAAAACGATACTGGGGTTCGCTGCGCCTGCTCCGACTTATGCGCTTTGGTGTTAGATGCCCAGGGAAGCTGTTTCATGAATTCTTTGTCCGCTAAATCCGCGCGCGAGCTTCTCCAGTTCCATTCTTGCAAACATGAGGATGTGAATCATCCAAAGTGGAGGAGTGGTTTTCTGGGCAGCCTGCGTCCATATACCGGACTCAATGCAAAAAACTTCCATGAAGTGATGCAATGCCTGAAAGTATTGGCGCCACAACTCCAACAAGCCCCCTCAATCGACCGTGAGATCATTGCCACCCTCTGGAGCATCTGCCACCTCGGAAGAGCCTGGGGTGTAGAACCACAGGGAATGCTTCGGAGAAACGGCTTCATTTCAATCGAAGATTCGGTGCAGCTTGAAGAATGGATTTTCCAGATTTCGTACACTGCATTCTGCCTGTTTGATGGCTATGATATTGAAACCGCCTTTGAGGATTACGAGAACGTCTGATAAATCGCTCGTAGCGAACGACCTCGCTGTCGCAACCAAGCCATATGGAAAACGAAACAACATTCAGCATTGAACCCGGGTTTGCCGCAGACGGCTCGGCGCGCTATTGCATCAAGGTTCAAACCGCTAATATAGAGATGAATGTTCTCATGCTCGCCGAAGAGCTTGATCTTTTGACACGTATCCGCGAAGCAGACTGGAGCCAGCGAAAATCTATCCGCGCAGGAGCTATTGGCCCTCTGGCTGTATCCTGGTGCGCCGATGAGGAACACATGACCATTCTCGCAGGAAGTGACGATGAAACCTGGGATATTGCAGTCTCGATTCCTGCCGACTCAATCAATCGTCTGTTGTTTGAGCTGGCAAGTGTTCCGTACCCGATCGTGCCAACAACTTGACATTGTGTTCGAGGCCAGCAGTTAGATCATCTGGTCTTTTTTCGGCGAAGAAAGGATGCCGGAGAATGCCACACAAATACCCATGTTCTGTTCCCGGCATCACTGATCTTTGATTCAATGGCATAATAGATTTTCAAGCCGTTTCCTTGAGAAGCGATCATTGTTATATATTGCCCCGACACCACCGGGAATCCAAAATGCGTACGATCACCATTGAAAAACTGTTCAACGACAACAAAGAGCGTTTGCAGCTGGACTGGGTCGCCGGGCAAACAGGCGCGCACCGCCTGCTGGAAAGCGAAGAGATCAAGCACCCCGCCACCAGCCTGATCGGACACCTGAATCTGATTCACACGTTCCATGTGCAAGTGCTGGGCGCCGCTGAAGTCTCTTACCTCGAGGGCCTAAGCGAAGAGCGCCGCGAGTTAGCAATGACGCGCCTTTTCGCCTCCAAAGAGTTGGCCACCCTCGTTGTCGCCGGCAACGAAACGTTGCTGTTGCCGCTGCTCAGCCGTTATTGCAATGAGCACCATGTGCCGCTGCTGGCTTCAAAGCGCCACTCTCCTCACGTCGTCGATACCTTGCGCCTCTACCTGCTGCGCGAATTGGCCGAATACATCACAACCCACGGCGTCTTTCTTGACGTGCTTGAACTGGGCGTGCTGATTACCGGAGCTTCGGCCATCGGCAAGAGCGAACTGGCGCTGGAATTGATTACCCGCGGCAACGGGCTGGTCGCTGACGATATCGTTGAGCTGCATCGTATCTCGCCAGATACGATTGAGGGTCGTTGCCCTCCATTGTTGCGCGATTTTCTCGAAGTGCGCGGTATCGGCGTTCTCAACATCAAACAAATCTTCGGCGAAACTGCCGTGCGACCGCATAAGATACTGCGCCTGATCGTTCATCTGGAAGATCACAATCACGAAACCTTCGCCAACCTCGACCGACTCGGATCCGAAGCATCGTATCAGGACATTGTCGGCGTTCCGATCCGCAAGATGATGATCCCCGTCGCCGCCGGGCGCAACCTGGCGGTACTGGTCGAAGCCGCCGTGCGCAATTTCGTTATGAACCAGCGCGGCATCGACAGCACCAAAGATTTCATCGAGCGCCACCGCCTGATATTGGAATCCGGTTCTTAAGATTATGGATATTCTGCTTATCAGTGGCGTTTCGGGGTCCGGTAAAAACGTAGCGCTGACGGCGCTAGAGGATTCCGGTTATTACCCTGTCAGTAATTTGCCACTGCCGCTGTTGAAAGACACCGCCTCCTTTCTCGGCAACACTGGTCAAACGCGCCTGGCGATCACGCTCGACGCCAAAACCGCACCAGGCTTTCCGCAACTCGATGAAACTCTCAAAGCGCTGCGCCAAGCCGGGTGGGACGTGCGCTTTCTCTTTCTCGATGCCAAAACAGACACACTGGTCAAACGCTTTTCCGAAACCCGCCGCCGCCATCCGTTTTCCAGCGATGAATGCACACTCACCGAAGCGATTGAGCACGAGCGTCGCAGCGTCGCCGGTTTGCGCGAGATCGCCTTTGCATTCGACACCAGCGATCTTCCTGCCGCCGCGTTGCGCGCGTGGATCAAGGAATTCGTTGGCGTTGACGCTTCTCGTTTATCGCTGCTTTTCGAATCGTTCGGATTCAAACACGGCGTGCCGCTCGATGCCGATCTGGTGTTCGACGTGCGCTGCCTGCCCAACCCGCACTATGAACCGGCGCTAGCGCCGCTTACCGGCCGCGATGCGGCAGTAGCAGCCTTCCTCGAAGCGTCACCGGAAGTTGAGCGGATGTTCAACGATATTTACTATTTTGTTTCGAGCTGGTTGCCCGATTACAAACGCGACAACCGCAATTATCTGACCGTCGCCATCGGTTGTACCGGCGGTCGTCATCGCTCGGTTTACTTGGTCGAGCGCCTGTCCGCGCTGTTCCGACAGCATTATCAAGTCATCACTCGCCACCGTGAAATGAGCACGACCGGATCGGGAAAATCGGTATAACGCAGCCTGATCAGAGTTCCAAAACCGGGAACCAAACGGCGGCCCGTCGCCTGCTATAAGCAGCCCCTCAACTGGAAAAACCAATTCACGCGAACAAGAAAAAATCGACCTATCCGCCCCAGATAGCAATAGCGCCGGTGATACATGCCTTGCCATACCATCGTCGCCTTTAACCCTATTGAAAACGAGGCCAAATCATGGCCTATTTTTACAATCTATTACCTCACCATGGCGGGTGTTTCCGCTTGTTCCAAAAATAAGCCTTTGATACACTCACTTCGTCATATAGGCATTCTATAAACGTCGGAGCTAGGCAGTCTGGTGACAGGGAGGGGCGCAAGCCGTATGGCTTTCATCCTTCAACTCTTTGCAGGAGTGCATCATGATTCGCCGCTTGGGAATTTTCTTTGCCGGTTTGCTGGCGCTGCTCTCAACAAACCTGTCAGCGTTTACGATTGATACCACCAGCCGAACCGAGGTGAGCACCGCTTACGGCACCATCTATGCCCCCGCTCACACTGTTCCCTCCAGCTGGGCCGGTAACGTAGCAAACTGCAACGCCGGAACGACGACCCTTGTTCACCAAAAAGCGACCATCACCACAGCGAATTTTTATCGCGCCTTAGCCGGGCTACCTTCGACGTATGTGATCAGCGATTCTGCTGCTGCTTCCGGTTCCGGATCAGACCCTGCCGTCGTCAACAACGCCACTGTCGTCAATCGTGCGCGACAGGCGGCATTGTATATGGTTGCAAACACTACCCTGACCCATAGTCCCACCTCCGGCACTTGTTATAACGCGAACGTAAGCGCTGGCGCCAGCACCTCCAATCTGACCCTGGGATACCCCAGCAGCGCCGTCACCGGCCCGGCCGCCATCGACCTCTATATAGACGAAGACAACACTCCCGAGAACTTCAACACGATGGGACATCGGCGCTGGGTGCTCTATACGCGGCAAATCGGCTTTGCGACCAGCGACATCGTCAGCACTGTCGGTTATTCCGCCAACGCCCTGCGCGTTTTTGCCGCCTCCGACGAGCAGTCAAGCCTGTTCAGCAACTCAGCCGCAGGTAAGGCTTGGGTTGCTTGGCCCAGCCCCAACTTCGTTCCTTATTCGTTGATCCCCTCTTCGGGCATCTGGACGATTTCTTATCCGGGCGCCAATTTCGGCGCCGCCACGGTGACCATAACCACGAGCGGTGGCGTCAATGTGCCGGTAACCTCAGTCGCCGCGTTACCCACCGGTTATGGCGATAATACGCTGCGATTTGTACCGAATGGTCTGCCGGCCTTTGTGGCAGGCATGAACGACACTTCCTACAAGATACAAGTGTCGAACGCCTCCGGCGCGAGCTTGACTACCTATTGCTACACCGTTACGGTGTTCGATCCCGCGAATTCTGCCGGCGGCGGGCCCACCGCCCCCGATCTTTGCGCCAGCACCGGTAAAACGAGCCAGACGATCACATTCACTTCAACACCACCATCGCCCGCCACCATAGGCGGCACCTATACAGTCGCCGCAACCGGCGGCGGCTCAACCAACGCTGTCACATTCACGGCGGCGGGCGCCTGTTCGATCACGACGCCGCCAGCGACGGTCACTTTCAACGCAGCGGGCACCTGCACGATCAGCGCCAATCAGGCCGGTAACGCCGCCTACGACCCGGCGCCGCAAGTGCAACAAACGATCAGTGTCGGCAAACTTGATCAGACGATTTCACTGCCCGCCGGGCTGCCGGCGACGGCAACCTTCGGCGACACCTATGTGATGAATGCAACGGCAAGTTCAAATCTGACGGTAGCGTTTTCGATTGCCACAACTTCAGCAAGCGTTTGTTCAATCACCGGATCAACCGTAAAGTTCAATGCCGTAGGCGTTTGCACCATCAACATGAATCAGGCCGGCAACGCCAACTATAACGCTGCCCCGCCAGTGCAATATACCATCACCGTCGTCCAGGCAGGGCAATCCATTACGTTCACTTCAACACCGCCAACGAATGCTACCGTAGGTGATACCTATGTGGTCAACGCGAAGGCCAGTTCTAATTTGGCGGTAGCCCTCACCATCGACCCATCCTCGACAAGCGTCTGTTCGATCTCGAGCTCAACGGTCACCTTCAATACCGCAGGCGTTTGTACCATCAATGCGAATCAGGCCGGCAACACTAACTACAGTGCGGCTCTGCAAGTGCAGCAACCCATCACAGTCAACAAGAAGAGCCAACTCATCGCGTTTGGGCCGCAGACAACACCGAACCGCACATTCGTCGCCAACGGCACGTTCCTGCTCAGCCCGACCGCATCCACTTCCAGCGGCTTGGCGATAGCGTACAGTTCGCTGACGACGGGCGTATGCTCAATCGTCGGTACGTTGGTAACCATGAGCGCGGTCGGCACCTGTACCATCGCCGCAGATCAGGCTGGTAATGGCACTTACGCACCGGCTACGCAAGTAAGACAAAGCATCGGCATCGGCGTAGCAAGCCAGACCATCACGTTCACCTCCACGCCGCCGACGAACGCGACCGTAACCGATACTTATACGGTAAACGCAACTGGCGGCCTTTCGGGCAATCCGGTCACGTTCACAACAACAGGTGTCTGCTCCATCACGACGCCACCGGCAACGGTCACTTTCAACGCCGCAGGCGTCTGCACCATCAATGCGAACCAGGCGGGGAACACCAATTACGGCGCAGCTACCCAGGTGTCGCAAAACATTACCGTCAGCAAGAAGAATCAGACCATCACATTTGGAGCGCAAACGCCGTCGAGCCATCCGACGTTCACCACCGGCGACACATTCCTGCTCAATCCGGTCGCATCCGCCTCCAGCGGTTTGACAGTAACGTACAGCTCGTTGACAGGCGCATGCTCGATCGTCGGTACGATGGTGACCATAGCCACGGCCGGCACTTGCACGATTGCGGCGGATCAGAGCGGCAACGGTACCTATGCGCCAGCCATGCAAGTCAGGCAGAACATTGCGATCGGCCTGGCGAGCCAGACCATTACGTTCACTTCGGCGCCGCCCACCCACCCGACCGTCGGCGGCGCCTACAAGCCAAGCGCGACCGGTGGCCTTTCGGGCAGCCCGGTCACATTCTCGATCGACCCCGCCTCAACAACGGGCGCTTGCACGATCTCGGCAGGGCCACCGGTAACCGTTATGTTCACCGGTGAAGGCACCTGCATCCTCGATGCGAATCAGGCCGCCGGCGCCGGCTTTGCTGCAGCAACGTCGGTACAACAGTTCATCATCATCGGTCCGCCGGGACCAGGGCCAGGGCCGCTGTCGATAACCACACCTGTACCTGCGCTCGACAGTCGGGCGCTCTGGCTGCTGGCCGTGCTGGTCGGACTACTGGGAATGGTTCCGATACGCGCGATTCGACGAAACTGACGGCCTGATCGAATCGTCGTCAGCATGTGTGAAAACAGGTTGGGATACGCATGGTGAATCCCAACCCGCTGAGTTGACGTTGTAATGCCTGATTCTATTGTAAGAATTCAACACGCGTCGGCTCATACTGAAAATGCTAGAATGCGAAAGGGCGCAGTGGTGCGCCCTTTTTCAACCTTTTTCAGAAGCATTTTCGCATAGTGTCCGCTATCCTCGAATTTCAGAACGTCAGCAAAAATTACCGCGTCCATAAACGCGATATTCCGGCGCTGACCGGTATCGATCTGAGCGTTACCGCCGGCGAAGTGTTCGGCGTCATCGGCCACTCCGGCGCTGGTAAATCGACGCTGATCCGGCTGATCAACTTGCTCGAACGCCCGAGCGATGGTCGTGTCCTGGTAAACGGTGAAGATGTGACGCGCTTCGACGGCGCCGGCTTACGCGCATTACGCCAGCGAATCGGCATGATCTTCCAGCATTTCAATCTGCTGTCGTCGAAAACCGTTGCCGACAACATCGCTTTTCCGCTTCGAATCGCCGGGCGCCACAGCGCTGCCGAGATTCAGAAGCGCGTCGCTGAGTTGATCGAACGCGTCGGCCTGACCGAGCATACCCACAAATATCCTGCCCAATTATCCGGCGGGCAAAAGCAGCGCGTCGGTATCGCTCGGGCGTTGGCCACGCAACCGCATATTCTGCTGTGCGACGAAGCGACTTCAGCGCTCGACCCACAAACCACGCAATCAGTGCTGCGCCTGCTCGACGAAATCAATCGCGAACTACATTTGACCATCGTGTTGATTACCCACGAAATGAACGTCATCCGCACCCTGTGTGATCGCGTTGCCGTGCTCGACAATGGCCGTATCGTTGAATCCGGCGATGTCGCCGATGTTTTTCTGCATCCGCAACATCAGACTTCGCGGCGCTTCGTTTACGAGTCCGAAGACATCGACGAAGAAACGCTGTACACCGCGTTTTCACATGTCAGCGGCCGCCTGATCCGGTTGACGTTCCGCAATGAAACCACTTACGAGCCGGTACTGGGACGTATTACCCGTCAGTGTGATGTCGATTTCAGTATTCTGAGCGGCCGCATCGACCGCATCAAAAATGTTCCTTATGGGCAACTGGTGTTGGGGCTTGGCGACCGCGATAGCGGACGCAACATCAATGAAGCGCTGCGTCGTTTCCGCGAAGAAGGATTGACCGTCGAGGAGCTTAACTGATGGACTTTTTCACTACGCTGCCCTGGCCTGACATCCTCGAGGCAACGCTCGATACCTTGCTGATGCTCGGCGCCTCGTTCATTTTCACGCTGATTCTCGGACTACCTCTCGGCATTCTGCTATTTCTGACCGGCAAGAATCAAATCATCGAACGACCGCGTTTCTATGCCGCGTTATCTTTTATCGTCAACGTCTTGCGCTCGGTGCCGTTCATCATTCTGATCATCGTGCTGATTCCATTCACGCTGTTGCTCATCGGCACTTCGCTCGGCGTCGCCGGCGCCATCCCGCCACTGGTGATCGGCGCAGCGCCGTTTTTTGCGCGTCTCGTCGAAACGGCGTTACGTGAAGTCGATCACGGCATCATCGAAGCCGTACAGTCGATGGGCGCTTCCACGCGCCAGTTGGTGCTCCGCGCGCTGCTGCCCGAGGCCTTGCCCGGCATCATCGCTGGCGCCACCGTCACCGCCATCGCGTTGATCGGTTACACAGCGATGTCCGGCGTACTCGGCGGCGGCGGCCTGGGCGATCTGGCCGTGCGTTATGGCTATCAGCGCTTTCAGGATAACGTAATGATCGTCACCGTCGCCCTGCTGATCGTGATGGTGCAACTCCTGCAGATGGCCGGCGACCGGCTGGTGCTTCATTTCAGTCATAAGTAAACGCGAAAGCCGCAAAGGCTGTAACTCTGGTATTCTTGGCCTTCGTGTTTTCCGCTTTGTCATGTATTTACCACACACTTGTTAAACTGAGGAGATTCACCATGAAACTGTTTCGTCTTACCGCCGCCCTGGGCGCTGCCGGCCTTATCGGTCTTGCCGCATCGGGACTCGCCGTTGCCGCTGACAAACTCACCGTCGCCGCAACCGCCGTGCCGCACGCCGAAATTCTCGAATTCGTCAAACCCAAACTGGAAAAAGAAGGCGTAACGCTGGACATCAAAGTGTTCACCGATTACGTACAACCCAACATCCAGGTCGCCGAAAAACGGATCGACGCGAACTACTTCCAGCACCAGCCCTACCTCGATGAATTCAACAAGAGCAAAGGCACCAAACTCGTTTCCGTCATCGGCGTTCACGTCGAACCGTTCGGCGCCTATTCCAAAAAAGTTCACGATTTGAAAGCGCTGCCCGAAGGCGCTACCGTCGCCATTCCCAACGACGCCACCAACGGCGGCCGGGCATTGCTGTTGCTGGCAGCACACAACGTGATCAAATTGAAAGACCCGAAAAACATTCTCGCTACGCCGCGCGACATTGCCGACAACCCGAAAAAACTCAAATTCCGCGAACTCGAAGCGGCCACCCTTCCACGGGTTATCGACCAGGTCGATCTGGCCTTGATCAACACCAACTACGCGCTCGAAGCCAAACTGAACCCTTTGAAAGACGCGCTGGTGCTTGAAGGCCGCGATTCGCCCTACGTCAACATTCTGGTGGCGCGCGAGGACAATGCACAGTCGTCGGCGATGAAAAAACTGGCCGTCGCGTTAACTTCGGCAGAAGTCAAGAAATTTATTGAAGAGAAATACAAGGGCGCTGTCGTCCCGGCGTTTTAATCGCTCTGCTCTATCCCCTCTCCCACCCGAGGGCGTCCAAACTGGAAACATCGTAGGAGAGGAAAAAATATAAAAACGGGAGCGGCGTTAGGGCCGCTCCCGTTTGTCTGTCTGAAGGAAAGGTCTTTGCCGGAGTTGCTCCGGATTTCTCTCAGGATTTTGCTTTTAGTCCGGCGACTGGGTCATCCCATAATCGCTGACGATATAGCGCTCCAGTTGCTCGATAGCAAGCTTTTGTTCGCGGATGGTTTCTGCAACCAGATCGCCGATCGAAACGATGCCGGCCAGTTCGCCGCCGCCGTCGAGCACTGGCAGATGGCGAAAGTGGCGATTGCTCATGATCGCCATACATTCTTCAACCGTATGCGACAGCGTCACGCAAAGCACCTTATCGGTCATGATTTCGCGTACTTTGGTATCGCGCGAAGCCTTTCCCAACAAGATGACTTTCCGTGCGTAATCGCGCTCCGAAAAAATACCGACCAGACGTTTCCCGTCCAGCACCAGAACCGCGCCGATGTTGTTGTCCGCCATAACCTGCAGCGCGTGAAAAACCGTATCGTCGGGGTTTACCGCGGCAGGCGGCTGATGTCTATTGGAAAGCAGTTGTTTCAGGGTCGTGGTCATGCGAGTCTCCTTCTGCGTAGGTGGTGTCCTTTTGGCATATGGTAATGCAAAAAGAGGAAACAAAAAAACAACTTCGCCAATGCAGGTATTATGGGACTTCCGAAACAGAAATCGACCCTGCAAGAACGGTCGGTTGTCGGTTTCCGAAACCCGGGTCACTCGCACCCGGCTTTTTTCATTTCTTCCTCAAGGCGCACCGCTTCTTTCAGCCGCGCGTCCATATCCATCACCACCCGCTCTCCTTCTTTTTCGCCGGCGCGGTAAAGCGTCATGCCGGTATCACGGTACTGCCGGATCGCCGTGCGCGCATCCTGGCAACGCCGCAACAGATCGGCCTTTTCTTTTTTCTCGTCTGCCGCCTTTTTCTCATTGGCTTGGCGGTCGTCCGCCCGCTTCTGAAAATCCGCCTGTTGTTCCGACAGCTTCTTGGCTGCGTTGGGATCGCCCGGCGGCGGCACATCGTGCATTTTCTCGGTTTTTTCGGACTCCTTGGCGCTCATTGGCGGCTTGTCCGAATACGTCACCTTACCGTCGGGGCCGACCGATTTATAGAGCGCCGCCGACACCGAGGCGCTCAACGCCAACGCCAGAACAGCCGCCAGCAGGCGCACCGAGCCATGAGATGGAAAACCGCAAGAACGGAAAAAGTCAATGGAAAAAGCGCGGGAAATCATGACGCTACCTCTTAAGTTAGATGTGAAACCATGCCCTTTGCGCCCTTTGGATTTGGGCTTGAGCCGTCATCGCAAGTATAATCAATTTTTGCGAGGAGCATGCCCCTTATGCGTACCATTGACAAAGCGTTAACTTTTGACGATGTTCTTCTGACCCCCGCCCACTCCGATGTGGTTCCCCGCGAAGCCTCCCTGAAAACGCGGCTGACCCGTAATATCGCGCTTAATATTCCGTTGGTTTCGGCGGCGATGGACACCGTCACCGAGGCGCGCCTCGCCATTGTCATGGCACAGGAAGGCGGTATCGGGATACTGCACAAAAACATGCCTCCCGAAAAGCAGGCCGAGGAAGTAGCCAGGGTCAAGCGTTTCGAGAGCGGCATCGTCAAAGACCCGATCGTGATTTCGCCGGAGATGCGGGTCGCCGATGTGCTAGCGTTGACGCAAAAACACAAATTTTCAGGATTGCCGGTGGTTGATCACGGCCGCGTCGTCGGCATCGTCACCAACCGCGATCTGCGCTTTGAAACGCGCCTTGATCAGCCCGTCGCCAACATTATGACGCCCGGCAACCGCCTGGTCACGGTCAAAGAAGGCTCCGATCTCGACGCCGCCAAACAACTGATGCACAAACATCGGCTGGAACGTGTGCTGGTGGTCAACGACGCGATGGAATTGCGCGGACTGATCACCGTCAAGGACATTCTGAAATCCTCCGAATATCCCAGCGCCTGCAAAGACTCGCAGGGACGCTTGCGCGTCGGCGCCGCCATCGGCGTTGCGCCCGACAACGAATTCCGCGCCGCGCTTCTGGTAGAGGCCGGTGTTGACGTCATCGTCGTCGATACCGCGCACGGTCATTCGCAGGGCGTGCTCGACCGCGTTGCCTGGGCCAAGAAGCGCTTCCCGCACATTGAAGTCATCGGCGGCAACATTGCCACCCGTGCCGCTGCTCAGGCGCTCGCCGACCACGGTGCCGACGCAGTGAAAGTCGGTATCGGGCCAGGCTCGATCTGCACCACGCGAATCGTCGCTGGCGTCGGCGTACCACAAATCTCCGCGATCCTCTACGCCTGCGAAGCCGCTGAAAAAGCCGGGATTCCGGTGATTGCCGACGGCGGCGTCCGCTACTCTGGAGATATCGCCAAAGCGATTGCCGCCGGCGCCTCGTCGGTGATGCTGGGCAGCCTGTTTGCTGGCGCCGAAGAAGCGCCGGGCGATATCGAGCTTTATCAGGGACGCTCGTACAAGAGCTACCGCGGAATGGGCTCGCTCGGCGCCATGCAACAAGGCAGCTCAGACCGTTACTTCCAGGAATTGGAAAAAGGTGACCCCGTCGCCGCACAAAAACTGGTACCCGAAGGCATTGAAGGCCGCGTGCCGTACAAGGGACCGCTGGCCGGCATCATTCATCAACTGATGGGTGGCGTGCGCGCCGCGATGGGTTACTGCGGTTGCGACAACATTGAAGCATTGCGCACGCGCGCCCAGTTCGTTGAGATTACCTCGGCAGGGATGCGCGAATCGCATGTTCACGATGTGCAAATCGTCAAAGAGGCGCCTAATTACCGAATGGGGGGGTAACACCTGCTGTTCTGAAGCGCGAAACAAAACAACTCCGCTCCCCTCTCCTGCTTGCGGGAGAGGGGCTAGGGGAGAGGGAAACAACTTTTAATCTTTAAAACCCTGCCATGTCCCACCACGCCCACCACGCCAGAATCCTGATCCTTGATTTCGGTTCGCAAGTCACCCAACTCATCGCCCGCCGCTTGCGCGAAACGCACGTCTATTGCGAAGTCCATCCGTTCGATGTCGCCGATGATTTCGTTCACGCCTTTGCGCCGAAGGGCATCATCCTTTCCGGCAGTCCGGAAAGCGTCACCGAAAAAGATTCGCCGCGCGTGCCCGAAGCTGTATGGATGTTGGGCGTTCCGGTGCTCGGCATCTGCTACGGTATGCACGCAATGGCGATACAACTCGGCGGCAACGTTTCGCCAGGCGATGTGCGCGAATTCGGTTACGCCGAACTGCGCGCTCGCAACCATTCCGCGCTGCTGCGCGACCTTCAGGATCGCAGCAACGCCGAAGGCCACGGCCTGCTCGATGTCTGGATGAGCCACGGCGACAAAGTCGCCGAACTGCCGCCCGGCTTCACCATCATCGGCACCTCGCAAAACTGCCCCATCGCCGCCATCGGCGACGAAACGCGCCGCTTCTACGGCGTGCAATTCCATCCCGAAGTCACCCACACCAAACAAGGCGCGGCGATTCTGTCGCGCTTTGCGCACGACATTTGCGGCTGTGGCGAAGACTGGACGATGAAAACCTACGCCGAAGAATCCGTTGCCGCAATCCGCGAACATGTCGGTGACGAAGAAGTGCTACTCGGACTGTCCGGCGGTGTTGATTCTTCAGTCGTTGCTGCGCTGCTCCACCGCGCCATCGGCGACAAATTAACCTGCGTCTTTGTCGATCACGGCCTGCTGCGCCTGAACGAAGCCGAACAAGTAATGCGCACTTTCCAAAAAAACATGGGTGTGCGCGTAATCCACATCAACGCCGCCGACGAATTCCTCTCGGCGTTGCACGGCGAAGCCGACCCCGAAAAGAAACGCAAAATCATCGGCAGAATTTTCATCGACGTCTTCCAGCGTGAAGCGGCAAAACTGCCAAACGCCCGCTGGCTCGCGCAAGGCACCATCTATCCTGACGTGATTGAATCGGCTGGCGCCAAAACAAAAAAAGCGCACACCATCAAATCGCATCACAACGTCGGCGGCCTGCCCGAAACCCTGCACCTGAAATTGCTCGAACCGTTGCGTGACCTGTTCAAAGACGAAGTGCGCGAACTGGGCGTCACCCTCGGCCTTCCAAACGAAATGGTTTACCGCCACCCATTCCCCGGCCCCGGCCTCGGCGTTCGCATCCTCGGCGCGATCAACGACCGCAAACACATCGAACTGCTGCAACGCGCCGACGCCATCTTCATCGAAGAATTGCGCAACACCCTCGCCGACAACGGTCGCAACTGGTACGACAACGTTGCCCAGGCGTTTGCTGTTTTCCTGCCGGTGCGCTCCGTCGGCGTGATGGGTGACGGTCGCACCTACGAACACGTCGTCGCGCTGCGCGCCGTCCAAACCACCGACTTCATGACCGCCCACTGGGCGCCACTGCCGCATGATCTGCTGGCACGCACCAGCACTCGCATCATCAACGAAGTGCGCGGCATCAACCGCGTCGTTTACGATATTTCAGGAAAACCGCCGGCGACGATTGAGTGGGAGTAGATTCAACTACCGGGGATTTCTCGGTAGTTCAACAAGACGGCTAGGAAGTAAAACAGTAGCGTAATCCCAGCGTTTTCGGCTTCTCAACGATGCTTGAAGCTGGGGTTTTCCACTTCGTTCCACCCCAGCCGACACTGAGGCAGGCGCGAAAGAGCTTACCCAACTCCAAGGTCTTTCACAAAATCATGATCGGGAAGAATTTGCTCTAACGGAACGTCGAACTGCTCAGAAGCTATCTGGATCACCCGCCGCAAAATGTCATCTCGCGGTGTTTCACCCAAGCAAAACGCAACATAATCGGCTACTTTTCTGGGTGTAATGAGATGTTCGGCATCTGTTTCTTTAATCTTGATGCCGAATTCTTCTTCAACAGCCTGCACAAACTCAACGACTTCGAGACCCATAACAAAGCTCTGCCTCCTTAAAATAATCTTTTGGTATTCGAACTGCCTGCCTTCCGCCCCCTCCCGCAAGTGGGAGAGGAGAGATTTTTCTTCGCGGCTTCGCGCCTTCGCGTGAGAACGACTAGCGCCGTTTGATCGCCGTGATAGGAAGTGAAAAAGGCTCAATCTGGATGACGCCGATACTCGGAATCGGGCGAGAATGGATTCGGACATCAGAAAAGCCTGCCCCTTGCAATAACCGGATTAGATCATCCCTTGAAAACAGCCGCATCTCAAGAGTTGCTCCATCGTCACCATGAAAAACCAAATTATCGAAACACTGCTCCCGGCCATCCCGCGTCCGATTGATGAGTTGTTGGTCGGCACCTTCTCCAACGATCTTATATTCAAATAATTCGGGAAAATGTTCTATTGTGCTTCCTTCTGTTGCAAACGGCACTGTTAAAACCAACACGCCGCCGGGTTTCAACAGCTCGGCAAGATGGCGGAACGCATTGTCCACGGGGCGCGCAACGTGTTCCATGACATCAGACGAGATTATAAAATCATGCTTTCCGAGCAACGCCGCGGGAGGATCGGTAATATCGAGATGCGGTTCTTTATGATAGTACGTATTGGTGTAGCTGAACGTCTGTTCTAAAAGATTGCCATAAACGGCGGCGTCGCTCATACCGAATCCGATGAACTGTTTCTGCGGCGGCATCCGGTTCAGTAATAGTGATCCGTCGCCCAGAAGCCGCTCTGTCAACGCCGAGACAACCGATCGAAAGCGTAAGGTTGCGCCGCAAGGGCAAGACACAACTTCACGTGCGGACACTTGATCAAATGGTGCCATCGCCAATGATCCACAAAGATTACAAGTGAACCCCATCATGCCCGGATCAAGCGAAGGTTGTGGGGATAACGACTTCTTTAGCCAATGGCGAAACATACGATGAAAACCCCTTGGATTCCTTCTTAAAAGAAAAGCTTATATTATCCTAAAAGCCTGCTCTTTATTCAAAGGGAAGCTCCCGCCGCTGCGCTTCTTCACTCTCTCCCCCAACCGCCAAACAATCACCGCCGCCGCCAGCGTTGCGAACAGATGTTTCAGCGTGTGCCCGCTGACCACGTGCAAGCTGTCAAACAACATGCTGTCGCCGAGTTCGGCCACTTTCGCCAGAAAGTAAAAACCAATCGCCCACAGAAACGCTTTCTGATCGGCGACGAGTGCGCGATGCGCTCTCTGCCACAGCGGAATCAGCACCAGCGGCAAGCATTGCAAAAGCAGGTAGGGCCGCAAATCGTCTTGGCCACACACGCCGGTGATATACCACCAGGCAACGCTGGCTGCTGCGACAATACCCAGCGCCGCCGCTGCCGCCCAACCCTCACCCGAGCAGAGCGTTTCGCAGCGCACGGCCGCCAGCAATCCGGCGCACGCCAACGCAATCGGTAAACGATCCCATATCAACCGGATGTTGTCTGGCGCCCAATGATAAAGCGCCGAACCGATGGCGGTTCCGATCAAGGCTAACAGAAAAAGAGCATATCCCGGCCAACCTTGTCTGAGTTGCGGATGATGGCGCTGCGAAAACAATCGGATAAGCCCCCACAACCCCACAAGTGCAAAACCGAGGTTTGACCACACATCCGCGCCATGCGGCACGCCACCTATCATGCGCTGATCGGCGAAATCATGGTAGCTTAGTGGCTGACTGATCGGCCCATAAACGTAAAGCGCAGCGATCATCGCCGCCACCAACAACGGCGGCGCCCAGAAAAGCCATTCTGGCGACATCACTCGACGCTTGTGATCAGAAAAAGAATTCGCAGAAGACATAACCCACCTCCATCACAAAGTTAACGCTGACAGCGTGACGCAATGGCGCTGTTTTTGAAACCAAAAAAGATGGAATTGCACTACAATGCCGTTTAAGCATTACCAATTGATACTTTTGCGAAAGGGGTTTTTATGGAAGGCGGAGCCACCCAAATCGCTCACCTTTTTCTCACGATCAAGCGCGAGTTAAAGGCGCGCAATCTGACGTACCGCGATATTGCCCGCCTGTTGGAAACCTCCGAGGCCAGCGTCAAACGCTGGTTTTCCCTGCGCCGCATTTCGCTGGAGCAGCTTGTCGCCATCGCGGACTTACTCGGTCTCACGCTCGCCGAACTGATGCAGGAGGCCGCGACGTATGAACCGCCGTTGCGTTCATTGACACTTGAGCAGGAAAAAGCGTTGATGGCCGACACCCGGCTCTTTCTGGTGGCTGCGTGCGTGATGAATCATTGGGTACTGGCCGACATCGTCGCCAAATACAACATCAGTGAAACGCAATGTATTAAATACCTGGTCACGCTTGATCGTCTGCGGCTGATTGATTTTTTGCCGCAGAACCGTGTGCGCCTGCGGATCGCACGCGATTTTGCCTGGCAGGAAAACGGTCCGATCAGCCGTTTTTTTCAACAACAAGGCTTGCGCGATTTTCTGGAAAGCTCGTTCAAAGCCCCTTACGAAACGTCCGCTTTCACCCACGCGATGCTCACTCCCGCTGCCAATACGCAATTTCAGTCTCAATTAAAGCGACTTCGAAAAAGCTTTGCCGATCTGCACGAAGAAAGCCTTGCCGCACCGCTCAGCGAGCGGCACGGCGTCGGTTTCTTTTTTGCTTTGCGCGAATGGGAGCCACAGGAATTCGCGGCGTTGAAGAAAGAGAAAGCTGCTGGTTCACCCAAAACTCGTAACGAAACCAAATAGGCAAGAAGCCCGTTAAGATCGCGCACTTCCAAAAACGACAAATGAACAACACCCATAAAACAACCGCCATCGCCGTTTCTCCTTTCTGGGTTCCGGTGATACTGGCAGCCATCATTCTCATGATTAACATGGGCTTCAGGCAAACCGTCGGTTTGTTTCTGCATCCCATTGTTCACGCCACGGCGATGAGCGTCGTCGAGTTGAGTATGGCGATAGCGATAGGTCAGCTCATGTGGGGCGTGTTCCAACCGTTCTTCGGCGCCTGGGCAGACAAAAAGGGGCCCTTCCCGGCTTTGTTGACGGGGGCGATCCTCCTCGCTTGTGGGCAACTTGGCACCATCTGGGCAAGCTCTTTCCTGCCGATGGCGGCGATGCAGGGAATACTCAGCCCGGCCGGCGCGGCAGCGGGAAGTTTCTCTGTGCTCATCGGCATCGTCGCCGGGCGTTTGACAACTGAAAATCGCTCGGTGGCAAGCGGCCTGATTAACGCGGGCGGCTCGATGGGGCAGTTTGTCTTTGCGCCGCTCGTTCAAGCGCTCATAAGTTTGCGTAACTATTCTGCGGGGTTAGTCTTTCTGGCGATCTCTGCTCTGCTCTCTATCATTCCCGCCTGGTTTCTCTGCCGCAAGAAAGTCATCGGTTCCGCACATCACGCAAGCCCCGTCGATATCGAAGCAAAAACACAGAGTGCGCTCAAACTACGACAGCAGCTGTATGTTGCGGCGAGAAACCCGAGCTACCTTCTTTTACACGCCGGTTTTTTCACCTGCGGTTTTCACGTCGCCTTTCTCACCACCCACCTTCCCGGTGAAGTCGGTTTGTGCGGACATGCAGCGTCTGTTTCAGCGACAAGCCTTTCCATCATCGGTTTATGCAACATCGCCGGGAGCATCTTTGCGGGATACTTGGGAAAATATTTCAAGATGAAATACATCTTGGCGGCTTTGTACGCTTTCCGCTCTCTGATGATTGCTGTTTATCTGATCTCGCCCAAGACCGAAACGACCTTCTATATTTTTGCCGTAGCCACCGGCCTGACCTGGCTGGCGACCGTGCCGCCCACGGCAGGTATCGTCGGCAAACTTTTCGGAACCCAATACCTCGCAACGCTTTTTGGTCTGGCTTTTCTGACGCACCAGGTCGGCGGTTTTCTCGGCGCATGGTTCGGCGGATTGGCGATGCAATACTCGGGAAATCTCCAGTGGGTCTGGTATCTGGATATTGCTCTGGCGTTCTTTGCAGCCCTTGTGAATCTCCCAATCCAGGAGGAAAAGCCGAATCGCGTGAACATGCAAAAAAGCCCATGAAAAGTTTCTCAAAGATTCTCGCTGCGATTCCGCTGGCGACCGCCGCCTTATTGACGGGATGCGCGCTGCGTGAATTCGGACAGACGCCGGAAGATATTTCCTCCTATGAAAACCTGCCTTATTTTGCCGACGGAAAATTTTTCAACCTGGAGAAAGAAACTCCTTTCTATCCGGATCGTGTGTGCGGCGGCAACGCCGGATGGCTTCGTTTCTTCATGCCTGACCCCAATGCTCCGAAGGTTCCATTGCCCACAGTCAAGCTCAACAGAGAAGCGTTTGCGGAAAAACCGGAAGCGTTGGCGGTGTACTGGTTGGGACATTCTTCGTTCATCATCGAGCTGGAAGGCAAGCGCCTGTTGGTTGATCCGGTATTCAGCAATGCCGCGCCCCTTCCTTTTGTCGTGCGGCGTTACACCCCGCCCCCGCTCGAACGCGAAGAGCTGCCGCCGACCGATTATGTACTGATTACGCACGATCATTACGATCATCTCGAATACGCCACCGTTCGTTATCTCAGAGATAAGGAAACGCTTTTTATCGTGCCGCTCGGCGTCGGCGCGCATCTTGTCAGTTGGGGCGTTCCAAAGGAAAAAATCCGCGAACTTGTCTGGGGGGATGAATTCAGTGAGGACGGCGTCAGCATCGTTGCGGAGCGTGCCATTCATTTCTCCGGTCGTACTTATTCGACGCGCAACAGTACGCTGTGGGTCAGCTACGTGCTGAAAGGAAAACAAAAGAAAGTTTTCATCAGCGGCGATACCGGATACAGCGAACATTTTCGCACCATCGGCGCAAAGCATGGCCCCTTTGATGTGGCCTTTTTTGAAATCGACGCCTGGAATCCCGGCTGGCCCAACACACATTTGTTTCCCGCTGAAGTGATTCAGGCTTACCACGATGTTCAAGCCATATCGCTGGTTCCCGAACACTGGGGCGTTTTCGATCTCGCGCTGCATCCTTGGGACGAATCCATCCGTATGATGACTGAGCTGGCCGACAAAGACGGCAACGTCCATCTGCTTACGCCGCTCATCGGGCAAAAGCTGATTCCCGGCGTCACAAAAATTTCACGCTGGTGGGAAGACCCCTCGCCACCGTCTGCGCCTCATAAAGGTGATCGGCAGAATTAATCGCGTAATTCTGCTCTCAACACTTCCGTTTCTTGCGGCGATTTTTGTCAACACCAAGTTTTGCAGACTCACTCTGAATGACGGATATCGGAAATGTTTTTTGGCGAAATGCTCGCCTTAAGACCGCCGAGATTCGATGACACAAGATCGAGCTGCCAGCCATACGCATCGAGAACATCCTGAACGATAGCAAAGCCGATGCCCGCGCCTTTACCGCGCTCGTCGAGGCGCACGCCGCGTTCAAGCACATAGGGCAACAAGGCCGAGCTGATCCCCGGCCCGTCGTCCTCAATGAGGATCGACACTCCGGCAGGGCTTTCGGAAGTCGAGATACGAACGCGCTCTTTCGCATAACGCACAGCATTTTCGAGCAAATTGCCCAGCACTTCCGCGAGATCGGTTCGATCAAAGGGAACGCTTATATCACCGTCAATTTCCGGTTCAAATGTCACGCGCGCGCCATCGGGAGTACGCATCAGCGTCGCAATCATCGAGCGCACGAGCGACGCCAATTCAGTTGAGAAAGCTGCTGCGTGTCGCAAGCGACCGCGCACCCGAGCCCGCGCCAGTTCACGATCGACATGGCGACTCATGGCCTCGCCTACCGCCGCAATATCCTGTGCGATGATGTGTTCGCCTCGCTCGTGAAGGCGCGCCGCATCAGTGGCAAGCGCGGCAAGCGGCGTCTTCAGACCATGCGCCAGATCCGCCGCCCGACTGCGTGATCGCTCGATCTCGCGTTCCTGCACGTCGATCAGCGCATTGACCTCCTCGACCAGCGGTTGCACTTCGGCAGGCACTGCCAACGGCAGACGGCGACTGCGGCCTGCTCTGATTTCGGCCACACCGCGACGCAACGCATCAAGTGGACGCAAGCCAAGGGCAACCTGAATCGAAGTTGCGATTGCCAGTACCAACGCAAGAAGGCCAAGCGCAATGAACAAATCTTTTGCAAACACCGGTATTGCGTCCGATACCTGTGCAAGATCAGTGGCCACGGTAACGCGCGCGGTCTCTTCACGATCGCCGACCGTGAGGCGAACCGTGCGTTCGACAACCAGCAGGCGCGTGCCTTCAGGCCCCGGCGCTTCGTGTTGGTGGGTTTCGCCTGGCAACGGCTGGTCAACCGGAAGCACCATCGTCGTGTCCCACAACGAACGCGAACGTAAAAGTTTTCCTCTATCGTCACTGACCTGCCAATAGCGCCCCGATAGCGGTTTGTCGAAGCGCGGATCTACGGGCGGCTGCACCAGCACAAGTTCACCCTCCGAATCGACGTCGATCCCGGCCAGCAACTGTTTGAGATGAATGTCGAGCCCGCCAGCAATCGTGCGAGCAACATGGCGTTCGAAAAGCAACACCATCCCACCGCCGGCGAGCGTCAGCGCCATCAGAATCGCCACAATCCCGCCTGCGATAAGCCGCAACCGCAGCGAACGCTGTTTCAAGGCGATGCCTCCGATATGGTATAGCCGAATCCCCGTCGCGTTTCAATCACCTGTGCGCCAAGTTTTTTGCGCACGCGAGCGATCAATACTTCAAGCGCGTTGGAATCGTGCATCTCATCGTGACCGTAAATATTTTCCTCAAGTTCGTGCTGAGGCACGATCCGACCGAGATTGCGTAACAAGTGAGCGACGAGGCGATACTCCAGTGGCGACAACATGACCGGCGCGCCGCGTAACGTCACTCTCATTTGCCGCTCATCAAACGTGATCTCGCCGGCGGTGATCACCGGCGAAGCTTGCCCCGAAGACCGACGTATGATCGATCGCAATCGCGCAATCAACTCTTCCATACGAAACGGTTTCGGCAAGTAGTCATCGGCACCCGTATCGATTCCATCGACCCGCTCCGCCCAACTCCCGCGAGCGGTCAGAACGAGAACGGGCATGGTGCGTTTGTTGGCGCGCCAACGTTTGAGAACTGCAAGGCCATCCATCTGCGGCAAACCGAGATCAAGAATCACCGCGCCATAATCTTCGGTGTCACCCTGAAACCAGGCCGCCTTGCCATCGCTGACAGTCTCAACGATGTAGCCGGAAGATTCGAGCGCGCGCGAAACGTCCGATGCAATCCGTTGATCGTCTTCAACCAGAAGTATTCGCATTATTTTTTCTTGGTTCGTTTGATTTCGCCGCTGCGCGCGTCAACATGAACATCGAACAAATGGCCTTCGCGATCAGCCACGCGAAGCTCGTAAATCCACTTTCCGTCTTTCCGCTCAAGCTCCGTGCGAATGACCTCGCCGGGAAGCTTGTCCCGGACGATATTCAAAATCTCTGCGAGCGGGCGAATTTCGCCGTCCCTGACGGCCTGCAACGCATCGTCGTGATCGTGCCCCGCGATGGCCGGCGTGGCGGTTGACACGATCCCGACACCGATCAAAAGCGCCACCGCAAAAGCAATTCCCCGAAGGAGGCGATGAAACCACAAAAACATGAACCACTCCACTTTTTTTAATAAGAAGATACGGTATTTATGCCACACCCAAGCTGACAACTCGCTGACACGAAGCAACAGGAAACCGTCAGCGCCCCTTGGTTAATCTTCCCTCACCTGCCGCATGGTGCAGCAGACATTGTCAATCTTTACGAGGAGAACATCAAATGCAAAATTCATTTTTCAAAACTTCCAATGCCATTCCCACCATTAGCGTTTCGCTCAAGGCCCTGGCTACAGCAACGGTGATCGCAGCAACGGTGCTGGTCAGTTCGGCACACGCAAAAAGCCTCGGTCGCCCATGCACTTCCGCACCCGAAAGCCAATGGCTGACGAAACAGGAACTGCAAACCAAAATCGCGGCGCTCGGTTACAACGTGCAAAAAATCAAGATAGACAAAGGGTGTGCCGAATTCTACACGCTCGGCAATGATGGCAGCAAAATCGAGCTGTTCGTCGACCCCACCAACGGCAATATCGTGGGTCAAATCGTGGGAGACTCGAAGAAATGAGCACCACGAACAATGTGACCAGCGGCGGCTCGCCGGCGGCGACGATCAAGGTCTGGGATATGTTCGTCAGAGTCTTTCATTGGTCGCTGGCCGCATTGTTCCTGATGGCCTATGTGACCGGCGACGAACTTGAGGAAGTGCACATCGTCGTCGGTTACGCCATCGCCTTCCTGATTGCGGCGCGTGTCGTGTGGGGCTTCATCGGCCCACATCACGCGCGATTCAAAAATTTTGTCCGACCACCACGGGAAACACTGGCGTACCTCCACGATGAAATCCTGCTTAGAGCACCCCGCCATATCGGCCACAACCCTGCAGCGGCGGCGATGATCGTGGCGTTGCTCGTGATGGCGACCGTAACCTGCGCCACTGGCTACCTGGCAACAACCGATGCCTTCTGGGGAGAGGAATGGATCGAAGAGATTCACGAAGCATTGGCCAACATCACCGTCGGACTTATTGCCGTGCATGTTCTTGCGGCGTTGATGGCGAGCTTAGTACATAAGGAAAACCTGATCAAGTCGATGATCACCGGCAGGAAGCGGCCATAGCCTGCCTGGCAATAACAAAATGACCGAAGCCGGTTTCGCTTAATAGGGTCTTGGCCCTGCCTTCTTTCGCCAGTCCCTTCTCCCATGGCGGGAGAAGGCGCTTTTCTCCGCGCCCTCGCGTAAACGCGATGCGATAAAGTATTTACAATACCCCTTACCGGCGTAAAATGGCTACGGAGGCACTATGGGGGCACCATGTTAATCATGCTTAGCAAGCGAAGTGCGTTATCCTGCGCGAAGCCACAGGATCGGGAACCCTAAAACATTCTTTAACCGCAAAGAACGCAAAGAAAATTTCTTACGCAAAGACGTAAGGGAGAAAAGGGCGGGTTTGAAACCCGCCCCTACGCCTTCTCCTCCACAAGAGGGAGAGGGGATTGTCCCTTCGCGGCTTCGCGTGAACCAAAACGTCGCGGTTCACTGCGCTCACCGGCGACCTATGTGCTGACATCTGATCTATGATTTCAACAAAAACAATTCACGATCGCATCCAACCCGCAATGGTCGATCGCGTGCGTCGCCGCGCTGCGCACTTTCGGTTTGGCATGATACGCAAACGATACATCCGCGACCTGAAACATCATCAAATCGTTGGCGCCATCGCCGATGGCGACCGTCAACGGTTTGCCCGGCGTCGCGTATTTCGTCTTGAACGCGCTCAACTGCGCCGCCTTGCCGGCGGCACCGAGAATTTCTCCGACAACACGCCCGGTCAATTTGCCGTCAACGATTTCCAGTGTGTTGGCAGCGGCATGCGTCAATCCCAAGCGCGCCCGCAGCTTCTCGGTGAAAAACGTGAAGCCGCCGGATACCAGAATGGTCTTCGCACCTGCGGCGTGAAACGCCTCCAGCATCGCTTCCGCTCCCGGCGACAACAGGAGGCGGTTATCGTAAATCTCCGCCAGCGCTGATTCCGGTACGCCTTTCAACAACGCTACCCGCGCCATCAAACTTTCTCTGAAATCAACTTCGCCGCGCATGGATCGCTCGGTGATCTCGGCGACCTGCGGCTTGATACCGATCGCGTCGGCGATTTCGTCGATGCACTCGATGGTGATCAACGTTGAATCCATGTCCATCGCCACCACGCATACGTCCTGCAAGCGACGCGTACGCGGCACCAACGCTACGTCAAATCCGCTTTGCGACAAATCCACCGCCGTTTGCGATGGCGTTCTGACATGACGCAACCGGTAAACCGGCGGTAGTTGCCGGATTTCTTCCCAGCTATCAGCGCCAGCGCCTTTCGCCCAACCGGCCAAATCAAGCGGCAACGCCGTCGGCGCTTGAAAGACCAGATTAAACCCTGCTTCGTTTTCTTTACTCATTTTCTTTTGTTCCTGTTTTAACGCTATCAGAAATCAGAGAAACGTTATCTCACGCGAAGGCGCGAAGAACGCGAAGAAGAACAACCCCCCGACCGCCTTCGGCGGCCACCCACCTTTGAAAAAGGTGCTTTTCTGATACCCGATTCCTGACCTCTGAAAATCCCATCCCCACCCCAACCCTCCCCTTGAATGGGAGGGAGCTTTCGTTCCCTCGCGGCTTCGCGCCTTCGCGTGAGATTATGTTTTTCTGATTCCTGATCTCTGACTTCTGCCCTCTGATTCCCCCTCCCACAACGCAAAATCAATTTTACCCGCGTCGGGATCGGCCCGAATCACTTGCACCGCCACCCGTTGCGCCAGCGTATAGACAACGCCGCTGCGCTGTCCAGTCAAAGTGTGGCGGGTGGCGTCAAAACGAAAATAATCCTGCCCCAACTCAGTCACATGTACCAGCCCATCGATCGCCAGGCCATCCAACGTAACGAACAAGCCGAAATTCGTCACGCCGGAAACCGTACCCATCATTACATCGTTCAGATGCCGCTGCATGTACAAACATTTTAACCAGGTTTCAACTTCGCGCGTCGCTTCGTCGGCGCGGCGCTCGGTCATCGAGCAATGCGTTCCCAGCGCCTCCCAGGAATCGCCTTTTGGTTGATAGGTTTTTCCGGCGAGAATCGCTTTCAGCGCCCGATGCTCCAGCAGATCGGGATAGCGCCGGATCGGCGAAGTGAAATGTGTATAAGCCGGATAGGCCAATCCGAAATGCCCTTCTTCTTTGGGGCTGTATTCGGCGCGTTGCAGCGAACGCAACAGCAGCGTTTGCAACAAATCCTTGTCGTCGCGCGTTTGTATTTGATTGAGCAGCTTGGCGTAATCTTTTGTCGTCGGCTTTTCATTGCCACCCAAGCGCAACGCGCATAATGCGAGAAACGCTTTCAACGCCGCCAGTTTTTCCGCCGTCGGCCCCTCGTGAATGCGGAACAGCGCCTGCGCATGATGCGCCCGAATCATCTCCGCCGCGCACACATTGGCCGCCAACATACATTCTTCGATCAAGCGATGCGCATCGTTGCGCACCAGCGGCGTTATCTTTTCGATTTTGCCGCGCTTGTCGAAGTGCATTTCCATTTCGGTGGTTTCAAAATCAATCGCGCCGCGTTTTTGCCGCTGTTCAAAAAAGCGTTTGAATAGCACATACAAGGTATCCAGCGATGCCCGCACGTCTTCCGCTTTCAACACCGGATGTAACGCGCCACGCGACAAATAATCCCATACTTCGTTATACGTCAAACGCGCCCGCGAGCGAATCACCGCCGGATAAAACGCGTAATCCTGCACCACTCCCCTGGCGGAAACCGTCATGTCGCACGCCATCACCAGCCGATCCACCGCAGGATTCAGCGAACACAAACCGTTCGACAAAGTTTCCGGCAACATCGGAATCACCTGACGTGGAAAATACACCGACGTGCCGCGCTCTCTGGCCGCCTTGTCCAACACGCTGCCGTCCTTCACATAATGCGACACGTCGGCAATCGCCACGATCAAGCGGAAGCCGCGACCGCTTTTGGCTGCATACACCGCGTCGTCAAAATCGCGCGCCGTCTCACCATCAATCGTCACCAGCGGCACATCGCGCAAATCGCGCCGCCCCTTGAAATCGGATGGCTTCACACCATCCCCGAATTTTTCAGCGCAACGCTCCACCGCCTCGGAAAACACGAATGGCAGCGCATGTTTGCGCAGCGCAATCGCGATCTCGATACCGTCATCGTCCGCCGCTCCCAGAACCTCCTTGACCCGAACAATCGCCTCGTGCGATGCCGTCGGCGGCTCGACGATTTCCACCACCACCACATCACCGGCTTTTGCCGTGCCCCGCCCCTCCGGCGTCAACAAAAAATCCTGATTGAGCCGACGATCCTCAGCTACCACAAACCACACGCCGCGCCGCTGGTGCAAACGCCCCACGATATCGCGCTGCCCGCGTTCGAGGACATCGAGAATCTCCGCTTCAACGCGACCGCGTTCGCCCCGCATCAATTTTCTGGCAGCCACCTTGTCGCCATGCAAAACCTTGAACATCTCCTGCGGCGACAAAAACAAATCGTCACTACCCTCATCCGGTCTCAAAAAACCGAAACCGTCGGGATGCCCAAGCACTGTTCCGACCACCACATCGAGCGCTGCCGGCAGACACAACGCCCCCTTGCGGTTGGCAAACAATGCGCCGCGCTTCACCAACTGCGCCAACAGCGTCTGGAACGCCGCCTTGTCGGCAGCGTCAACCTGCAAGCGCTTCGCCAGCGCGACAGGCAACAGCGGCACCCCCGCTTCGCGCACCGCATTCAAAATCCTGCCCTCATCGGGCAGATGCAAACGACGAGAAGATGACGAACAGGTGGACATGAGAATCACTTTTTAGAAGAAAACGGCTGCGGGAAATGCGGCGTGCCTCAAATTATGCCTGTTTTCCCAAAAGTCCGCGCGGGCGTTTGCTAGGAAACGGCTGGGTGGCGTTGGGTTTTCCGGGAACGCGGGCGTCCCGCCCGCCTTTCTTACCGACTTGACTTTGACAAGCGCCGGAACGTCTCGTAGAATTATAGATTCGCTGCCCAGATGGCGAAATTGGTAGACGCGCTAGTTTCAGGTACTAGTGGGGAGACCCTTGGAGGTTCGAGTCCTCTTCTGGGCACCATTTAGAAGTCCAGCACCATCCAGAGAAGCCCATAAAAGCCCGTTAATTCATAGAGTTAGCGGGTTTTTTATTATCCATTATCCGTAGCTGTACATAGCCGTCCAAGAAAATCCATTGATTTTGTACATACGAAAGAACATACTGATGTACATATAACGGCATTCAGGATTTCACTTCACAAGGCGGCGGATAATGGCCACTAAGATGTTAACCGATAAATTCTGCGCAAGCGCGCCCGCCGGCAGTCATTACGACCGCGAGCGCGATGGAAAGCAATCCAGTAAGTTTTTGTAGCGTTCAGGAACCCAGCGCCTGAAAGAGCGCCATAACCTTCACCTCGTCCTTGATGCCGGGGCAAATCTCTACGCCGGTCATCAGGTCAATGATCTGCGCCTTTGTTTGACGGACGATCTCCGCTACGTTTTTCGAGGTGATACCCCCGGCGAGAATGACCGGACAGCTCACAGTGCGCTGGAGTTTTTCATAGACTGACAGATTGGCTGTGCCGCTGTGTTCGGCGTTATCCGGCGTGCGTGGATCGAAAAGCACAGCATGAACGCCTGCCGTGCAGAAATCTGCTGCTGTTTTTTCCGGATCGGGCGTATTCGGAAAAATGGTTTTGATGATTTTGATGCCCTGCTGTCCCAATTCGCCGACGAGGTACGCCGTATCCTCAAGCGTTTCGTTGCAATGCAGTTGAATATAGTTCGGCTTCGTTTCGGCGGCAATGCGCAACACATGATCCGGCGCCCCGCCGGTAACGACGCAGGTTTCCGCTGGTTTGGGAACGGCTGCGATCAGTTCCTTTGCTTTCGCCGCGCTCAAGTTCCACGGCACCGGACGCGGATATTCAACAACGAATCCCACCATATCCGTGCCGTGTCGGACGCACATTTGCACATCCTCCGCGCGCATCAGCCCACAGATTTTTACGATAGGGCGCAAGGAGCTGTTTCCCTTTTGACGCAAAGCGCCTGATACATGGCGCCCATATCACGCGCCTGCCAAAGCGCCGTGCCTACCAGAACCGCATTGGCGCCGGACGCCGCTGCCAATTTCGCATCCTCCGACGACAGGATTCCGCTCTCGCTCACCAGCAACGCGCCAGCGGGTACGCCGGATGCAAGCGCAGCTGTTCGGGCAGGCCCGCCGTCGTCCCGTTCAAGCGTAACAATGTTCCGGTTGTTGATGCCGATGAGGCGGGCGCCCAATGTGCGTACCAGTTCCATCTCCCGCACTGTGTGAACTTCCACGAATGGCTCGATCCCCAGTCCCAGCGCTTTTTCATGGAGCGTTTTCAGGTTTTTTTCGTCCGTGATCGCACAAATCAGCAAGACGGCCGACGCGCCAAGTTCCGCCGTTTCCAGAAGCTGATCTTCGTTGGTGATGAAATCTTTTCTGAGCACTGGCACGCCCGCCGCCTGCGCGACGGCGCGGAGCAATTCGGCGCTACCGCCGAAACGCTCATTTTCGGTCACGACCGACAGCGCGGGCGCGCCACAGTGCGCAAGAAATTTCGCTGTCTCCACAGGATCGCGTCCGCGCAGCAAGTCGCCCTCTTTGGGCGAAATGCATTTGATGTCGGGGATGACGGCGACAAATCCGCGTTCGTTTTCGGCGGCAATAGCGGAAGAAAACCGACCAGTGCTCATCCTGACTTGCCAAAACTGTTGGACATCTCTTTCAGTTCCCGCAACTTCCTTGCTGCCGCACCGCTGTCGATCAAATCGCCGGCAAGCTCAATCCCCGTCTTGAAGCCATCGGCCTTACCGCCGACAGTCAGCGCGCCGGCAGCATTGAGGATGATAGCGTTACGCCTTGCATCTCTCACCTTTCCCGAAAAAACACCGTTGATTGTCGCGGCGTTTACATCAGGCGTACCGGTTTTGATCTCCGGGAGCGCGCATCGCGCCAGGCCAAAATCTTCTGGTTCGATTTCGAAACTCGTAACTTCGCCGTTTTTCAGATGATTAATCCGCGTTTTTCCAAGCAAAGAGATTTCGTCCAGACCATCCAGGCCGTGAACAAACATCGCGTTGGTGTAGCCCAATTCTTTAGCCACAAAAGCAACGGTATCGAGCAACTCCGGTTTATAGACGCCAAGCAAATGTCTGGGTGCAAACGCAGGGTTGATCAGCGGCCCGATGATGGAATAGAAAATGGTTTTGATGCCTAAATCCTGCTCCGGCGGCAGCACCTTGCCCATGACCGGATGAAACAGCGGCGCATACAGGAAGGCGATGCCGATTTCCTCGATCATCTTTTCCACTTCTCGCGGTTGCAAATGAATGTTGACGCCGAGCGCCTCCAGTACATCGGCGCTGCCGGAGAGGCTGGCGATTGAACGGCTGCCGTGCTTGGCAACGGGAATGCCCGCCGCCGCCGCGACCAGCGCCGTCGCCGTCGAGATGTTGAAGGTGGACAATCCGCCGCCGGTGCCGCAAGTATCCATCGTTTCCCCTGCCACCTTTGGCTTCAAAGGAACGCAGTTATCCCTCATCGCCTTCGCGATATAAGCGATTTCTTTCAACGACGCACCTTTCATCAACAGCGCCACCTGAAAACCCGCGATCTGGACATCGCTGATCGTTCCCTCATTGATAGCGGCGATGAGTTCGGAAATTTCCGTCTCCGTAAGTTCCTGGTGGGTTGTTATTTTCCCTAAAATTTTCTTATACAAAACCGTTTCACTCCGTAATCAGTCCGGCTTGGCCGGTATAATTTCAAGGCGGCGCGCAACTACCGATAAGGATAATTTACTTGAAGCCGACAGCAGTTTTAAGACAGCTCATAAAATGAGCCTTGTTGCTGCTCATGTTATTTTCGACAGAGCAAAGACAACACGAAGCAATGATAGAGAATAACGGACAAAAAGGCAAAGCTGTATTCTCGATCCCGTTTCACCCCCTGCTCGCTCTATCTGTGGCCCAACAGCGCCTTCAGCCGGGGGAAAGCGCCGCGCCAATCCGGTAACCTCGCACAACATTGCCATGGCAAGCATCCAAACTGTTGTTAAAATGGCGGTCGAAGCGTTTTTTCCGAACCATCATGCTGAAGTATCCCTATGCCGCACCGCCTGCTCTCGGCGCTGCTTTTGAAGTCGCTCCTGATGTTCTGTGGTTGCGTATGCCTCTGCCGTTTGCGCTCGACCACATCAACCTGTGGTTGCTGCGGGACACCGACGGTTATCTGTTAATCGACTGCGGCTTCGGCGATAAGACGACGCGGGCGCTCTGGAAACAGCACTTTCTTACCACGTTGCGTGATCAGCCTATCACCCGTATTCTGGTGACCCACCATCACATCGACCACCTCGGCAATGCCGACTGGCTCATGCAACGCTTCGCTTGCCCGCTGTCAATGACCGCTGCCGAATTCCTAACAGCACACGCTATTTTTCATTCCAACGCACCGTTTACCGAAGAAGCAACCGTCGCGCTGTTCCGTGCTCACGGCATTGAATCCGCGCACCTCGACTCTTTCGCCGCGCTAGCCGGTCTCTATCAGACCGGTGTTCCCAGCCTGCCCGCCCGTTATCACCGACTCAATGAAGGCTCCGCCCGCACGATCGACATCGACACGATTCCCTGGCGGATCATCGTCGGTCACGGCCACGCGCCGGAACATGTTTCGCTCTATGCGCCGACGAGGAGGCTGTTGATCTCCGGCGATATGCTGTTGCCTAAAATCAGCACACACATCAGTGTCTGGGCGTACGAGCCGGAATCCGATCCGCTGACGCACTTTCTCGATTCGCTGAACGCAATGGCCGCAATCCCCGACAATACGCTGGTGCTGCCATCGCACGGCTTGCCGTTCTACGGCATAAGCAAACGGGTCGCACAACTGCGCGAGCATCACGAGCAGCAACTCAACGATCTGCGCAAGACCCTGCGCCTGGCACCACGCCCGCTTTCTGCCGCCGAGGTGCTCCCGAAACTCTTTCGCCGCGAGCTTGATGCGCATCAACGCTTCTTTGCGGTCGGCGAAACCATCGCCCATCTGAACCATCTCTGGTTGCGCGACGAAGCGATACGGCACATCGACAGCCATGGCACGATTCGCTTTTCGTTGGCGGGGTAATCGGTAGAGACCAGGGGCCAGGGGTCAGAACCCGCCATCGCGAACATAGCGAAGCGTCCAGAAAAATCAACACATCGAAACAGTATTTTTATTTCATGCGAAGGCGTGGAGAAAAAAACCCTCCCTTTCAAAAGGGAGGGTTTGGGTAAGGATAGGATTCGTATGCAAAGCCGGGTTTGAAACCCGCCCCTTCTACTTCCACTTCAGCACGCCACTTCCCAGTTTCGTCGTCACTTGTTCGGCAAACGCTACGCCCAGTTGTCGCGCCAACCGTTCGGAAAAATCAGGACGATAGGTAAAGTCGTAAACATCCTCGGCACCGATAATGTCGCGCGCTACCGAATCTACCGAGCCCAAGCCATCGGCGAGCCCCAGCGTTACTGCTTCGTCGCCGTTCCAGATCAGTCCTGAAAACATTTCCGGCGTTTCGCGCAAGCGTTCGCCGCGACCATTGCGCACAGCTGCGATAAATTGCTGATGAATGCTGTCGAGCAGTTTTTGCACATGCTCTTTCTGCGTTTCATTGACCGGGCTGAAAGGATCCATAAACGCTTTGTTTTTACCGGCAGTCATCGTGCGTTGTTCAATGCCAAGTTTTTGCATGGCTTCGGTAAACCCGAAGTTCATCATGATCACGCCGATGGAACCTACCAGGCTCGCCTTGTCAACGTAAATCTCGTCGGCCGCCGCCGCGACGTAATAACCGCCCGACGCCGCCATTTCACCAACGACAACATAAAGCGGAATTTTCGGATATTCTTCACGCAGCCGCTTGATTTCATCGTAAATCTGACCGGCCTGCACCGGGCTGCCGCCGGGACTGTTGATTTCGAGAACAACGCCGCGAACATGTTTGGCGGTAAAAGCGCTTTTCAACGCGGACATGATGTGTTCGGCGCTGGCGTCGGTATCGAGCGCAATGGCGCCATTCAGTTGCACCAGCGCGGTACAGTCATTCGAGCAGTTTCTGCTGTTATTCTTGTCCATGAAACCGGCGACGATGAGCAGAATGATGATCGCCAATGTCGCCAGCCGGAAGAAGAGTCGCCAGCGACGGGCGCGGCGCTGCTCGGCCAGAAAGGCCATCGTCACTTTCTCCAGCACGGCGGCTTGGCCATCGCCGCCGGAGGTCGTCGGCGGTAATGCAGGTGACACGGTTTGCCCGAACACTTGTGCGTGCAAGATGGATTCATTGGGATCGTTAGTACTCATCTTTGTCTTTCCTTGCTCAATATAAAACGCCGTTCTCACGGCTTTACCGTTACCGTAACGCCGCCATTATCCGTGCATAAGCAGCCAAGTGTCCAGCGCCGCAACGGAATCGGCAATCGCCAGCGGTTGGGCTCTATGCAAATTGTCGTGTTCGTGCGCGCCATAGGAAACTGCCAGCGCGTGAGCGTGAGCGTTTTTCGCCATTTGAATGTCGTGGGTGGTGTCACCGATCATCAGCGTCTGCTCCGGCGCTACCCCCAGCCGATCCATCAGATACAGCAGCATTTCAGGGTGCGGTTTTGAAAAACTCTCGTCAGCACAGCGTGTCGCATGGAAGCACTGCATCAACCCTTTCTGCCGCAGCATTCGATCCAGCCCTTTGCGCGATTTGCCGGTGGCTACAGCCAGAAAATAATTTTCCCGATTGAGTCTCTCCAGCAAAACGTCTATTCCTTTGAACAGCGGAATATCGGCATCGCCCAGCATATAGTGGTAACGGTAACGCTCCAGCAGTTCTTCCGTACTTTTCTCCGGCAAATCCGGCGAAAGGGTGTAAAACGCCTTACCGAGCTCCAGTCCGATGATGTAGCGCACCGCGCTTTCTTCGGGCGGCGCCAGTCCCAGATCGCGGTACGCCGTCTGCACGGCGCTGACGATCGGCGCCGTTGAATCGACCACCGTGCCGTCCCAATCGAACACCAGCAGGCGAAAGCGCCGCAATCGTTCTTCTTGTTCTGCCATCTCCGTTTTCTCCTGCCTCATTCGCCCCTGTCTCGCACTGTCGGCAAACGATCCAAAAACGCCTGCAACGCTTCGGAAAGCGGCGCTTCAATCTCCAGCCATTCGCCGCTCGCCGGATGTGAAAAACCCAGTTTGCGCGCGTGCAAAAACATCCGGCGCAACCCCGCCTTCGCCAGCGCCCGGTTCCAGGAAAAATCGCCGTATTTGTCGTCGCCAGCGAGCGGATAACCCAGATGCGTTAAATGCACCCGTATCTGGTGGGTCCGGCCGGTATGCAGTTCTGCTTCCAGCAACGATAACGGCGGATCAAGCTCCGACCACACCCGTTGCCGGTAAAACACGGTGATCGCCGCCTGCCCACCGCTGTCGGCACGCACCCGCCGCTCACCTTCCGCCGTCAGAAACCGCGTCAGTGGCGTCTGCACCTTCCGCTTGGCATCCGGCCAACGCCCGCGCACCAGCACGTCATAACGCTTGTCCACCATCCCGTCACGCCAGGCGGCATGCAATCCCGTCAAAGCTGATCGTTTTTTCGCCAGCAGCAGCACACCCGATGTTTCCCGGTCGAGCCGATGCGCCAGTTCCAGAAAGCGCAACTCAGGACGTTGCGCTCGTAGCTGCTCGATGACTCCAAACGACACACCACTGCCGCCGTGCACCGCCAGCCCGGCGGGTTTGTCCACCGCCAGCAGCCATTCGTCCTCGAACAGCACCGGCAAAGCACCGATACCGCGCGGCACAACCGAAGGAAGGGCTTCTTCAACCCGCGTCGGCAGCCGCAGCGGCGGGATACGGACGATATCACCCGCCGCCAAGTGGTCTGATGGCTGCGCTCGCCCGCCGTTGACCCGCACCTCACCCGACCGCACAATTCGATAAATATGGCTTTGCGGAACGCCCTTCAGCGTTTTCATCAGGAAATTGTCGAGCCGCTGCCCGGCAGCGGTTTCATCGATTTCCTGATGTTTCACAAACTTCTTGCTTAAGTCCTTCATTCCTATATAATCATCGGTTGACCCCGGCATCGCAGGATGCAGCGAACGACGGCAGAAAGCGGATTGTAGATATTATCCGCCACCCCTCGCGGAAAAATCGGACGAAAAAACCGGATTTCCCTGTCGAATTTGTCTGCCCACGCCATGCCGAACGGTTGCGGTGACGTCGCGCGCCGCGCATCCCGCCCCGGAAGTTCCGGATGCCGGACGCAAAGTAGCGATCTTAAAGGAAGCCTTGGAGCAGTGCCAGTCGGTGCGTCAGGATTCTTTGCGAAACTCCGCAAATGCCGGAGTGGATGGGATGTCAGAAGCCGGGTCATGCTGCAGACAGACGACACGAAGGTGTCGCCGCCATGACCGCAGGGACGTAGCCCCGCAAAGCCCAAAGCCCGCATCGTCTGCCCGTCCGAAAGGCTTTCGGGGAAAAGATTTAATACGCGCATTTTCGCGCCGAGGTTTCGGTCACAGCGAATTATGTGCGGCATGAGAGATACAAGGCTGCGATGCTGTCCGCGCTCGAAAGAGCGGCTACAGCGGCCACGAAGTTGCCGGTTGTGAGGCAATCGACGGCATCGCCCGCGCACTCCGTTCTGCGGAGCGCTTGATGAACGAAAAGGACGCCGTCCCGCAAGGACGATGATCGGTTGTACGAACGATGAAGTTTTTTACCGATTTGCCGCCCCCATCGTCTGCCGAACGCGCTTGTGCGCGGTTTCGGCGTCTTGTCTCACCTCTGACTCCGGTGCTGACCGCCGGACAGTCGTGCCGCGCCTGATCCCGCAGCCTGCTTACAGAACAGTAAAAAGCGCTGCGAGTCTGTTGTCCGCCCTGGTGTGCGAAGCGCACTAACGGATTGAACACTATGAAAAGAATGTTATTCAACGCGACCCAGGCAGAAGAGCTGCGGGTTGCTATCGTCGACGGGCAAAAACTCATCGACCTCGACATTGAGTCGGCCTCCAAAGAACAACGGAAATCGAACATCTACAAAGGCATCGTCACCCGGATCGAGCCTTCGTTGGAAGCGTGCTTTGTCGATTACGGAACCGATCGCCACGGCTTTTTGCCCTTTAAGGAAATTTCGCGCCAGTCGCTCGGCACTCATGAAGGCCGTATCCAGGACATCCTGCGCGAAGGCCAGGAAATCATCATTCAGGTCGATAAAGACGAGCGCGGCAACAAAGGCGCAGCGCTTACCACTTACATTTCGCTGGCTGGACGTTATCTCGTTCTGATGCCCAACAACCCGCGCGGCGGCGGCGTTTCGCGCCGTATTGAAGGCGAAGAGCGCAACGAACTGCGCGAAACGCTCAATCAGCTCGATGTTCCGCGTGGCATGAGCACCATCGCCCGTACCGCCGGTATCGGCCGCTCGCAGGAAGAGCTGCAATGGGACCTCAATTACTTGTTGCAACTGTGGACTGCCATCGAAGACGCCGCGAAGTTACAGAAAGGTGCTTACCTGATTTATCAGGAATCGTCGCTGGTGATCCGTGCCATCCGTGATTATTTTCACCCCGACATCGGCGAAATTCTGATCGACACCGAGGCCGTCTTCGAGCAGGCGCAGCAATTCATGGGGCACGTCATGCCCAACAATGTGCAGCGCGTAAAGCTCTATCGCGACGATGTGCCGTTGTTTTCGCGCTTCCAGATCGAACACCAGATCGAAACTGCCTATGGCCGGCAAGTGCCGCTGCCTTCCGGCGGCGCCATCGTCATTGATCATACCGAAGCACTGGTCGCTGTTGACGTCAACTCGGCGCGCGCCACGCGTGGCTCCGACATTGAGGCCACCGCACTGCAAACCAACCTCGAAGCGGTTGACGAAGTGGCTCGTCAGTTACGCTTACGCGACCTTGGCGGACTGATCGTCATCGACTTCATCGACATGGAAAGCCCGAAGAACCAACGCGCTATCGAGGAGCGCCTGCATGAAGCGCTGCGCTATGATCGCGCTCGCGTGCAAATCAGCAAGATTTCGCGCTTCGGCCTACTGGAGTTGTCGCGGCAGCGACTGCGTCCGGCACTTGCCGAATCAGCGCACATGCCCTGCCCGCGTTGTCACGGCATCGGCCATATTCGTGGCACCGAATCGACAGCGTTGCACATCCTGCGTATTCTGCAAGAGGAAGCGATGAAAGACAGCACGGCGCAAATCGTCGCGCAAGTACCTGTCGAAGTCGCCACCTTTCTGCTCAACGAAAAACGCAATGACGTGTTCGCCATTGAAGCTCGCTTCCGTGTGAATGTACTGCTGGTGCCGAACCGCCACCTCGAAACACCGAATTTCTCGATCGAGCGACTGCGCCACGATGATCTGAATCAGGGCGACGCGATGCCCGCTTCGTTCGAGCTCGCCGAAAAACCCGAAGTGCCGGACATTGCCAGAGAGAAAAAAGAAGAGGCCAAGGAGTTACGCCAGGAAGCCGTCGTTAAAGGCATCACCCCGGCCACCGTGGCGCCGATGCCCAAGGAGCCAACTCCCGAACCCTCGTGGTTCTCACGTGTGCTCGCCTGGTTCAAGAAAGAACCGGAAGCAGCAGAGCCTGCGAGAAACGCCGGTAAACGTCAGGACAACCGTCGCCATGACGGTGGCCGTAGCGACGAGCGTAACCGCAGCGAGCGTCGCGGCAGCGGACGCAACGAGCGCAGTAATCGCAATGAGCGCAGTGACAAAGACGAGCGCCAAAAGCGGCAGGGCGAAAACCGCCAGAATGAAAACCGCGAACGCTCCGACAAAAACGAACGCAGCAGTAAAGCCGAGCGCCCACAACAAGAACGCCGCCGCGACAACGAAAAGCGCGATAGCGAAAAGCAAAACGACTCGCGCCAGGAGCGCGGTGCAGCAGCGCAAACGCGCAAAGCCGCTCAAGAAACAGCGACATCAACGCGCGAACGCGATGAAGCGCGGCAAAACAAACCGCAAGATAACGAGCGTCGTCGTCAAACGCAGGAAGAGTCGCGCCGCCGGTCGCCAGCGCAACAGGAAACTATTGTGGAAACGGAAGCGCCGGTTCTGGTCGTCGGCGCTGCGCTCGAAACGCCCACCACTGAAAAAAGCGGCGAGCAACGCGAACGTGGCAAGCGCCATCGTCGCGGTGGTCGTGGCTCTGGCCGTCACCAGGAAAATACAGCCCGTGAAGAAGCAGAGCCGTTCTTCGAGTTCGTCGTTGAACCCGAAACAACGCCGACCGTTCAATCCGTGCCGTCGCAACAACCTGCTGCCTCTGTTATGGGCGTCGCCTCAAACCCTGCAAGCGAACCTGTGAGCGATCTTTTCACGCCGCCGTCCCCGCGCGTACCGGAAGCGCCGGTCGCGGAAACGCCTGCGCTTAAAAAAATGGCTGTTGCTGCTGAACTGATGGAACCTATCGCGACGGTAGTAGCGGAAACGCCACGAAAGAAAGCTACACCGCCGGTAGCGCCTTCTTACACTCCTGACCTGGTCAGCGCCGGATTGGAATTGGTCGAAACCCGCCACCCTGCTCCGGCTCCTGAGCCGCAAGATACCGAAACGCCGCGCCCGAAACGCGTACGCCCGCCGCGCGCCGCCGTTCAGGAAGAGCCGCTGCAGATGGTGGAAACAGCGCATAAGGATTAACCTCCCGGTTGATCGAGAAAAAGGCTGCCTGCGGGCAGCCTTTTTACTTTAGTAAGAGATAGCGTAGAATGTTTTTTAAACGAACGAAATCATCAGGCATCGTCAAATAGCTTGGACAAGATTCAATGAGGCATAACCTTGTACCTGACAAGACATTCAAAACAAGCAACTTGATTTTCTTTCACGAACATGGGCAACAAACAATCTCGTGAACAGACCCGCCCCAATGAGCGCGGTAAGCCATGTACTTGCGATGTTTTTGATCTGTCAGTTGCCTGCGAAGACGATGCGCTTTGTCTATCGTTAACAACCGATCTGCCTGTCAACACAAGAGTGGCCGTATCTGCCTACAGGTTTCTGAGCGAAAGAAACAGCCATCAGTGGCAATGGACCTGTTTTGAAGGTGCCGTACCCGTCAAACAGCTACAGAATGGTTTGAACGGCTTTGTACTTCGCTTGACCAACGATGAATTGGACACCAAAGGCCTCCATGTGTACCGCCATCTCAAGCGCAGCATGAATGTCATCATTGCTACCCTTTCGGCGAGCCTCGAAATATCGGCGTCGGCGCCGACAACGCGGCACCGTTTCGGCTTGTGCAACCGTCGCCTAACGGGGAAAGCAGTTACGGTTTTCCCGAGCGGGCATTTACTGGAGCGTCTCGCAACAATCGACATACCAATATCAACGACCGTGATGAAACAGTTAGGCCTCTGAAAAAACATGAGCTCGCCGAAGCAAATTTTCGCGCAACTGGCTATCCAGCACATAGGCCAGGTTGAAACGCAACGCAAACCTGGCAGTAGTTCATGGCAAAGCCTACATCAGAGCGACACCTTGAGCTTACAGCCTCCACTGATAGAAAACCCCTCACGCTCGTAAAAAGCCAGCGTCTTATCGAACTGAGGAAGCGGCGGTGTCGTTACTTCTAAACGCGTCCAGTTGCGTGATTGGCCAAAAGCTTTTGCTAGGGAAAGGAGCTGAAATCCTATCTGTTTTGAACGATACTGGGGGCGAACATAAAGCTCAGGAATAGAGCCAAAAGCGCCTTCTGCATACAGCGCATAACTTTCATGAAGCGTAATGAACCCAACCGGCGAAGCTTCATCCCAAGCGGCAAAAACAAAATATTTCTCTTGTCTGATGAAATCGATAAGACGATGAGTTGTCGTGGGAAGATCAAAGTTAAATGCTTGAACACCAATCGTGTCCATGATTTCATTAAGCAATTCACCCACCATTTCAGCAACTTGAGGTGCGTCTTGGGTTGTAGCTCTGCGAATGATCATAGACAAATGGCTTTAATCGAATCATCCATTCTGGGCAAGCTGAAACCTCCTGCCGCCCGAATCGGCGTCGGCGTCAGCAGTATGATGCGGGTGACGGTTATTGTCATGGGTGTCTATGGTACTGCCGGACTGAGCAAAATACCAATGCTATTTGGCAACTGAGAAAAGGCCGCTGAGAAAGAAATACCTGAAGCGCAACACATCCCAACGCCGACACAGAATGCAACCGCGAGAACAAATTCTGATCAGATACGACGCAAGAAATGGAAAAATAGGCCGTCAATACCGCCGGAGATTCTGAGCTTCACGCAAAAGGGATAACCTGCTTCCACCCCACCCACTTGCACATCTTTCCGTTTTGCCCGAAACTGCCCCCCTCGAAGAGGAATAACGCTATGAATTACCTCCAGAATGAAAAGCCCGTCACCCTGACAGAATTAGGCAAGATGCGCGCCGAAGGCCGCAAGATCGCCATACTGACCTGCTATGATGCCAGTTTTGCTGCGCTGCTCGACCATTGCGGCGTCGATGCCATCATGGTCGGGGATTCGCTCGGCAACACGATTCAGGGGCAAAAAAGTACGTTGCCCGTCACGCTCGATCATATGGTTTATCACACCGAATGCGTGTGCCGGGGCGCGAAACGTGCGTTCGTCCTGAGCGATCTGCCTTTCGGCAGCTACCAGGAAAGCCCCGCTCAAGCCATGCGCAGCGCCGCCCGCCTGATGGCTGCAGGTGCGCAGATGGTGAAACTCGAAGGCGGCGAGATCATGGCCGAGACTGTGCGCTTTCTGGTCGCGCGCGGTGTGCCGGTCTGCGCTCACATCGGCCTGACGCCGCAGTCAGTACACCAGTTGGGCGGGTATCGCGTGCAGGGACGCGACGATGCCGGAGCAGCCCGTCTCAAGGCCGACGCGCTGGCGCTGGAGCAGGCAGGCGCGGCCTTGCTTGTGATGGAGATGATTCCCCCTGCGCTGGCCGGAGAAATCACTGCCTCGCTGACGACGATGGCCACCATCGGCATCGGCGCGGGGCCGCAATGCGACGGGCAGGTCTTGGTGATGCACGACATGCTTGGCGTTTTTCCCGACAAGACGGCGCGCTTTGTGCGCAATTTCATGCAAGGAGTCGCTACCATCGACGAAGCCGTCGCGGCTTACGTCGCTTCGGTTAAGAACGGCAGCTTTCCGGCAGCGGAACATTGTTATTAAGCAAGAACAACGAAGTATGCAGATACACACCTCCCTCGCTGCCCTGCGCGCCGCACGTGCCCACGCCGAGCGAGTCGCGCTTGTTCCCACGATGGGCAATCTGCACGACGGGCATATTGCCCTCATGCGCGCCGCCCGCAAACATGCCAACATCGGCGCCGTCATCGCCAGTATTTTCGTCAACCGCCTGCAGTTCGGCCAAGGCGAGGACTTCGACAAATATCCGCGCACTTTTGAGGCCGATTGCGAGAAACTTATTGCTGCTGGCGTCGATCTCCTGTTCGCCCCGGATGAAATGCAGATGTATCCGCAGCCACAGCATTATTACGTCACTCCCGATCCGGAACTCGCCTCCGTTCTTGAAGGCGCTTTCCGCCCCGGTCATTTCCAGGGCGTAGCGACTGTCGTGCTCAAACTCCTCAACATCGTCCAGCCCGACGTCGCCCTGTTCGGCAAAAAAGACTATCAACAGTTCCTTGTACTGAAAAACATGGTGCGCGAACTGGCGCTACCCATCGAGGTCGTCGCGCTGGACACAATCCGCGCTGCCGACGGGCTGGCACAATCTTCGCGCAACAGCTATCTGTCCGCGACTGAACGCGCCGAAGCACCGCGCTTGTACCGACAACTCTCTACTGTTGTTGAGGCAGTACGCAATGGCGCGCGCGATTTTACCCGCCTTGAAGCCGCCGCGCTCGCTGAACTGGAGTTGCATGGCTGGAAGCCTGATTATCTGACAGTGCGCCGCCGCGCCGACCTGCAAGCGCCGCAGCAGCCGGATGAGCCGCTGGTTGTCCTTGCCGCTGCCCGCCTGGGAACGACACGATTGATCGACAACATCGAAATTTGACTGATCTGCGAAGAAGGCTATATCGCCTGAAACGCAGATATTCGAGTGCTTACTTCCAGAGATCGGAAGGGATACATGCTTCGCTGATCCTTGCAGCTCACCGTCGTCGCGCTTGAATCATCTTTTGGTAATATCGATGATCACCGCTGCTTCGTATTGTTTCCACTTGATCATGATGACGTAAGGCCGTTTCCGTACCGCTGTTTTCAGCAGCTCGGATGGCCCCTGAAAAGTCTTCGGCACCGAAATTTCCATTTCTTCCCCGAAATGTTCGCGCGCGTTGCCGGCCAGCGTATTGGCGATTTCACCTACCGCATCGAGCATATGCGTATCGGTATGTCGCGGTTCCTGCATTGCCAGCAGCAGTCGCATTAACATGATTTTCGTCGCCGAAAAACAGACATACCCACGATAACGTCCGCTCAGGGAAATCACCCCCGTAAAATCGTAGATCGGCGGTTGGATGACCCCCTCTGCCAGAAACGAGGAGCGGATTTTGGCCTTCTCACCCGTGATCTTGGCAAAATAACGATTTACCGCCCCCACAAAAACTTCAATTTCCTGTTCTGTAATATCAGCCATCTCAGTTCATCATTTCCAGAAGCGCTTCTACCAACTGCTCATCAGTGAAGGGTTTATAAAGAAACCCTTTAGCGCCTTTTTTAAGCGCTTTGATCGCTGTCGCTTTATCGCTCAGCGCCGACACCACCAGAATACCGGCGTCAGCGTTTAGCTTCGCCATTGACTCCGTGCATTCAACGCCATCCATTTCCGGCATGGTCAAATCCATCGTCACCAATTCCGGCTGGGTCTGGGCGAAAAGCTCCAATGCTTCGGCGCCGTTCTTCGCCATCCCGACAATCGTCAACTGCGGCAACCGTGAGTCGCTCAGAATTCTGGCGATCCGGCTGCGAATGATACTGGAGTCATCGACAATCAATAATTTCACGCAACAATTCCTCCTCTCATGCCTTAACATTCAAATGCGGTTGTTGAAAATGCGCTCTGCCCATTCCGCCAAATACCTCAAAGTGAAAAACGTATCCTGAATTCCGTAAATGCCTGCGCTTTGCTGTTGAGCGTCAGATGCCCGCGCAACTTCATAATTTCCTCGGCGACCACATCAAGGCCGACGCCGCGCCCGGCATCGCGATCGGCCTCTGCCGCCGTCGAAAAGCCCGGCTCGAACAATTGCAGCATCACCGCTTCGACACTGAGTGCATCAGCTTCCTCTTTCGTAAACAAACCCTTCTGCACCAACGCTTCCCGAATTCTGCTCACCGAGATGCCACGGCCATCGTCGCGAACAGCGAATTCATATTCGTCGTGTCCCGTCTCTTTACATTCAACGCGAATTTCTCCGCTGGCCGGTTTACCTTGCGCCTCGCGTTCGTCGGGCATTTCGATGCCGTGCTTGACGGCATTGCGCAATAACTGAATGGCGATGCCATTTAATTCATTGGCGATCCGTCGCGGCAAACGCGCAATAGCTTCCACATCACTCGCGATCGCCACTTCTTTCCGTTCATCGCCGGCAATGCGAGCAACCAGGTTCTGCATACCGCCGATAAAGGCTTGCAAGTATTTTTCATCGGCGTCCGCGCCGCTGCCAGCACCTGACATCTTCTCGGCGATATTGGTGATCGACGCCAGCCGCTCATAAAAGCCGTCCAGCAACACGGTAATCCGCACCATGTCCTCGCCGCGCACTTCGCCCTTTTCGCGCATTCCGACCAATTCCGTCTCAAAGGCATGCGCGTAACCTTCAAACATGTCGATGTTCAGCGCCGCCGCCTCGCCTTTAATGCCATGTACGATCCGCATGATGTAATTCAGCAGATGCAGGCGCGCCTGTTCGCTATCATCCTCGGAGCGCAGCCGTTCATTGATCTGAGCCAGCCCCTTGCCGACGTTGTCCAGGAACTGCCGCAATACGCTGGCGTCAGTATTCAACAATCTGAGCAATACTTCGACTTCAACCCGCGACTGCCCCTTCGCCGCCTCCAGCAACGTAGTCAAATGCACCAGTTCCGTTACGTCCTGTACCGTTACCAGCAAGTGCGCAATTTTACCTTCTTCAAGCACCCGGTTGAAATTGAAGCTCAGATAACGCGATTTCTCACCTTCTCTGCTGCGCACTTCTACCTGACTCAACGGATTCAGCGACACGATCAACGCCTCTTTGACCCGATCGCCGAACAATAGCTCAATATAATCCTTGGCGCTATCGAAAACATCCTTCGACACCATTTCCTCCAATACCGGCAGGAACGGCATTTCTGGAGAAACGTCACGCCTCAAAACTTCTCCCAGTGATTTCGAATATTGCGACCCCAGCCGGTATTCGCGATCGAGCAGGAACAAACCTTCTTTCACCGTCCCCAGAATTTCCTCGGTCTCCTTGCGCGCTTTGGCCAAATCGCGGTCGCCACGCATCAAGTCCCGGATCGATATGATCACGGTGTACAACACGTTAAGGATCACAAACGTCAGACCGACGATCTGGAACCAGCGCAAGATGGTCGCTCGCCGGTCAGCCGTGCGTTCGAGGTCAGATGTCAGATCGTTCATCAACCCCAGCAACTTCAGGTTGTTGGCGCGCGCATATGTTGTCGCGTCTTCCAGCTCCTCCTGACTGAAGCCGGTGCCTTTCAGCAACGGCTGGAGCTTGACCAGATAGGGCGTCCAGATTTCGTAGGCGTCGCGCACGAGCTGGTGCGCTTTGTCGGTTTCGACCTGCACCAGATGGGTCGGCCTGCCGTCGCCGCCAGTGACGGTGCCGCCATCGCGGAAACCCTTTAACGTGGTATCAAAAAGGTCCACCACCAGCGCCAGTTCTTTCAGATCAGCATCCTGCGGCACACCTCGCCGTATATCGTCCTGCAAGGACAACAGCACCTTGGTCGTTCGCTGCGACAACATCCGCTGGCGACCGCCCAAGTTGATCGACACCGCCGACTCGGCGATCTTGACCGAGTTGTAGATGTTAGATATCAAGATAGAGCTATCAATGACAAGGAAGAGCATCACCGAAATAAAAATCGCGCGATACTTCAGGAAGAGTTCCCTGGTTGTTAGTGAAAGCATTTCAGATTCCCCTCAGCTCCATTATCGACACAGCCCATGGACGGGAAGACCGCGGCATATCCCGATCCGATCCTGTCCGTTGTTCCGTCCGCTTATTGACCATTGCCGTAACATACCTGAATCGTTATTTTTTGTAAAAGTTTCGTCACTTTTTTGCCGTCATTATTTCCCGGCCGTTGCATATTTCCCTTTTTAGCTCTCTTCCCATGTCGGATATTTTTATTGCTCCTCGTTCCACAACTGCCACGGCCCGTGCAATAATCCCCGAAAATGTTTCCGATTCATGTCGTATTCCGTTACTTCCAACCTTGAACAAGGAGAAATTCCCATGACTGCTTATCGCTTCTCCATCCGCGCCATCATCGTTTTTGCCTGCGCTTTTTTGCTGTTGCCAACTGCCCACGCCGGTAAAACCCTTGATGCCATCAAAGCACGCGACCAACTGGTTTGCGGCGTCAACACCTCAGCGCCGGGTTTCTCCGCCGCCGACAGCCAGGGCAACTGGACCGGCCTCGATGTCGATTATTGCCGGGCGCTGGCCGCCGTCGTTCTTAAAGACCCCAAAAAGGTCAAGTTCGTCCCGCTCAACTCCCAACAGCGCTTCACCGCGTTACAGTCGGGCGAAATCGACGTGCTGGCGCGCAATACCACTTGGTCGCTGACCCGCGACGGGTCGCTCGGCGCTGTTTTTGTCGGCATCAATTACTATGACGGCCAGGGCTTTCTGGTGCCTAAAAAACTGAAAATCGACAGTGCCAAGAAGTTCAATAACGTCACCCTGTGCGTCCAGTCCGGCACTTCCAGTGAACTCCACGTCGCCGACTATTTCAACGCCAACAACATCAAATTCAAACAGGTTGTCTTCGACACCACCGAAGCCACCCAAACAGCTTTTGTCTCGGGGCGCTGCCAGGTGCTGACCACGGATCTTTCCGACCTGGCCGGCGCCCGTACCCGTGCCGCCAATCCCGATGATTTCGTGCTGTTGCCAGACGTGATCTCGAAAGAACCGCTCGGCCCGTCGGTGCGTCGCGGCGATGACGAATGGTTCCAGATCGCCCGCTGGACACTGTTTGCGATGATCGAAGCTGAAGAATACGGCATCACCCGCGCCAACTACGAATCGCTGAAAAAGAACAGCAAGGACATTCAGGTGCAGCGCCTGCTGGGCGTCAGCGATGATACCGGCAAGTTGCTCGGACTGGATCGCGACTGGATCGTGCGCATCATTTCCAGCGTCGGCAACTACGGCGAGAGCTTCGAGCGCAACCTCGGCCCGAATTCTCCGCTCAAGCTGCCGCGCGGCCTCAACCGCCTGTGGACGCAGGGCGGGCTGATGTACGCACCACCGCTGCAATAAGGCCACGTTCAGCCTCATGCCCTGGTGGCATTCCCGACGCGCCCGCCGCCTGTTTGCGCAAATTGCGCTGGCGGCGGGTTTGCTGTTGCTGGCCTGGTTTTTGTGGCGTACCGTCCACGCCAACCTCGCTGCCCAAAGCATTCGCTCGGGCTTCGGTTTCCTTTCGGACCGCGCCGGTTTCAATATCGGCGAACATCTAATCGCTTTTTCGGCCAACGAATCGTATGCCCGCGCTTTTGTCGTCGGTCTGCTCAATACGCTGCGGATTGCCACCTTCGGCATTGTCACCGCATCGCTGGTTGGCCTCACCGTCGGCCTGGCCTCGCTTTCCAAAAACCGGCTGATATCCCTGCTCGCCACGGCTTATGTGGAAATCCTGCGCAATATTCCGCTGTTGATCCAATTGCTGGCGGTCTATCTGGCGCTGACCGAATTGTTACCCGACGCTACCGAACCTTTAACCCTGCCGGGCAGCGTGTTCCTGTCCAAGGGAGGCCTGCAATTCCCGTTTCTTTCTGAACTGAACGGCGTCTGGGGCTGGCACATTCCAACGCTCGACGGGCTGATGGTGATCGGCGGTGCCAGCCTTACGCCGGAGTTTCTGGCACTGTGGATCGGCCTGTCGCTGTTCACCGGCGCTTATATCGCCGAGATCGTCCGCGCCGGCATGTTATCGGTCAACCGCGGCCAATGGGAAGCGGCGCAAGCGCTGGGTCTGACGCGCCGCGCCGCCATCCGCCGCGTCATTCTGCCGCAGGCGTTACGTGTCATCGTGCCGCCGCTGACCAGCCAGTATTTGAATCTCACCAAAAACTCTTCGCTGGCAGTAGCGATCGGCTACCCTGACATCGTTTCGGTATCGAACACCACCATCAATGTGAACGGACAAGCGCTTGAATGTATCGTGATCATCATGGCGGTTTACCTGAGCCTGAACCTGATCACCGCGCTGCTGATGAACCGTTATAACCGGCGCGTAACGCTGCATTGACGCCCCATGCGCCCTTCCTCTCCCCACTTTGTTTCGTCGCTCACCATCGCCGCCCGCCCGGCGCCATCGGCGCAAGCAGGCTTCGGCAAGCGCTTGCAGGAGGCTTTTTTTCCGACATTCTGGAGCGGGCTGGCCACCATCGCGCTGTCGGCGATGCTGTTGTGGCTGGGATTCCGCTTTTTCGGCTGGGCCCTTCCCGGCGCTGTTTTCATCCCCGACGCCGCCGCTTGCCGCGCGCTTGATTTTCAACATGCCTGCTGGGGCTTTATCGCTGAAAAATACCGACTGATCCTGTTTGGCCGCTACCCATACGACGAACAATGGCGACCGCTGATCGCTCTGCTGGTCGTCGGCGGCACGCTCGTCGTCACCGCCCTGCCGCGATTCTGGTCCCGCTATCTTTTATGGCTGTGGTTCGTCGCGCTGGCCATTTTTTTTGTTTTAATGACCGGAGGCGGCCCTTTCGCAACGATCGGTTTGTCACGCGTCGATACCGTGCAATGGGGCGGCCTGCCTCTGACCGTGTTGTTGACGCTGGTGTCGATGGTGGCGTCGATTCCCATCGGCGTGCTGCTGGCGCTTGGTCGCCGTTCGACGTTACCGGTCGTCCGCACCGTTTGCACGTCGTACATTGAACTGGTGCGCGGCGTACCGCTGATTACCGTGCTGTTCATGGCGTCGTTCGTACTGCCGTTGTTCTTCCCGCAAGGCGTTCGCTCCGATGCACTGACCCGTATCCTGATCGGACTGACGCTGTTCCAAGCCGCCTACCTCGCTGAAACGCTACGCGGCGGCTTGCAGGCAATCCCTCGCGGCCAATATGAAGCGGCGCAATCGCTCGGGCTCGGCTATTGGCGCACACAAGCTCTGGTTATTCTGCCGCAAGCATTCGTCCATGTAATCCCGGCGCTCGTCAACAACCTGCTGTCAATGTTGATGGATACTTCGCTGGTCACCGTCGTCAGCATGTACGACCTGACCGGCGCGCTACGACTGGCACTCGGCGATGCGTTATGGCGCAACTTTTTCATTGAGGGCTATCTCTTCATCGCGCTCATTTATTTCGCCGCCTGCTTCACACTGTCGCGTTACAGCCGCTGGCTGGAACGACGAATGCAACAAACCTCCGATTAGCATCCCATGTCGTCAAACGAAGCTCCCATTCTCTCTTTTGAAGGCGTCAACAAATGGTTCGGCCCTTTTCATGTGCTGCGCGACATCCATCTCGATGTCAGACGCGGCGAGCGCATCGTCGTCTGCGGGCCTTCCGGCTCGGGAAAGTCAACACTGATTCGTTGTGTCAATGGACTGGAAAACTATCAACAAGGCCGCATTATTTTTGAAGGCGAGCTGGTCGGCGACGATGTCAAGGCGCTGGAAGCCGTCCGCCGCCGCGTTGGCTTCGTGTTCCAGCACTTCAATCTTTTCCCACATCTGACCGTGCTGCAAAACCTGACGCTGGCGCCGGTCTCTGTGCAAAAAATCCCGCGCACCGAAGCCGAGGCTTTTGCAATGGAACAACTGAAGCGTGTTCGCATCGCCGAACAGGCGTTAAAACATCCGGCGCAACTTTCCGGCGGCCAGCAACAGCGCGTCGCCATCGCCCGGGCGCTGTGCATGCGCCCCGACATTCTGCTGTTCGATGAGCCGACTTCGGCGCTCGATCCGGAAATGGTCAAAGAGGTGCTTGACGTTATCGTCGATCTCGCCAATCAGGGCAGCACCATGATCGTCGTCACCCACGAAATGGGATTCGCCCGCCGCGTCGCCGACCGCGTCGTTTTTATTGACGATGGACAGGTTCTCGAAATCGCACCACCCGATGCTTTCTTCGACGCGCCGCAACATCCGCGCGCAAAGGATTTTCTCGGAAAACTTTTATAATCCCCACTTTTGCAAACGGCGCCTCTTGCATGACTCTCGACCTTTTTTTTACCGCCTTCATTCTCGGCCTGGTGGAAGGCTTGACCGAATTCCTGCCAATCTCATCAACCGGCCATTTGATCCTCGCCGGCTCACTGCTGGGCTACAACGAAGACAGCTCTATCACCTTCGATATCGTGATTCAGTTGGGCGCCATTCTTGCCGTCTGCTGGGAGTACCGTCGGCGCCTCTGGAATTTGTGCACCACGCTGCCGTTTGACCGCGCTTCGCAGAGGCTGACCCTCAACCTCTTCATCGCGTTGTTGCCCGCGATTGTGTTGGGCACCCTGTTGCACTCGTTTTTGAAAGCCCATTTATTTGCGCCGACCCCGGTCGCCTGCGCATTGATCGTTGGTGGTTTCATCATTCTGCTGGCCGAGCGACGCTACAAAAACCGCCCAGCCACCGTCCGCATTCAAACGCTCGATGACATCGGCTGGCGGGACGCGCTGAAAATCGGTCTCGCTCAAACCCTCGCGATGATTCCGGGAACGTCGCGCTCCGGCGCCACCATCATCGGCGGCATGTTGTTCGGCTTATCGAGAATCGCTGCTACCGAATTTTCATTTTTCCTGGCGATCCCAACGATGTTTGCCGCCACCTGTTATTCGCTGTACAAAGACAGTCAGATGCTTACATCAGGAGGCTTGGCTTCGTTTTTGAGCGTTGGCTTCATCACTGCTTTTATCTCGGCCTTTTTCTGCGTTCGCTGGTTGCTGCGTTACATCAGCCATCATGATTTTGTGCCGTTCGCGTGGTATCGACTTGGCTTCGGTCTGTTGATTTTGGTGACAAGCTACACCGGCATCATCGCCTGGTAAGCGTTATCCTGTGCTGCATTGCTTCAGTGCCGAATTTTGGAGTTCTTTCTCATGCCAACTTTTTTTCGTTCTTTTCTTTTCTTTGGATGGTACATAATGCTGGTCACCGCATCTGCCGCTTCGCCGGATTCTTCTACCCACGCTTCTGCGCCCCTACCGATCGGTTTCACCGCCGGCCCCGTCATTGAAGGCATTGCCTCCTACACGCTCGACAACGGGCTGCACGTATTGCTTTTCTCCGATGACAGCAAGCCGACAACAACGGTCAACATCACTTATAAGGTCGGTTCACGCCATGAAAACTACGGCGAAACCGGTATGGCGCATCTGCTCGAACATCTGATGTTCAAGGGGACGCCGACCACTGCCAACATTTTCGAGGAACTCGGCAAGCGCGGCATGCGCTTCAATGGCTCGACCTATTTCGACCGCACCAACTATTACGAAACCTTCACCGCCGATCAGGACGCACTCGACTGGGCGCTCGGCATGGAAGCCGACCGGATGGTCAATGCGTTCATCGCGCGCAAAGACCTCGACAGTGAAATGACCGTCGTTCGCAACGAATACGAAAACTGGGAAAATAACCCGCGCCTGGTATTGTGGGGACGACTGCAATCGACCGCGTTCGATTGGCACCATTACGGTAATATCACCATCGGCGCCCGTTCCGACATCGAAAATGTTGACATCGAGCACCTGCAAGCGTTTTACCGCCGCTATTATCAACCGGACAACGCCGTACTGATCGTCGCTGGCAAATTCGATGCCGACAAAACACTGGCTACCATCGCCCGCACCTTCGGCGCATTGCCCAAACCAACGCGGGAGCTGCCGAAGCTCTACACCGAAGAGCCCGTACAAGAAGGCGAACGCACCGTCACCGTGCGGCGTCATGGTGGCGCGCCGGTGCTGGCCGCGCTCTATCACACGGTATCCGGCCCTGACCCCGACAGCGTTGCGCTGGAAGCGTTCGGCGAAATCATGACGCTGGCGCCATCGGGCCGTTTGTATAAAGCGTTGGTCGCCACCCACAAAGCCAGCACCGTCGAAGCCTGGAATTTTTCGCTGGCCGATCCCGGCATGTTGATCTTCTGGGCAACACTGTCGCCACAAGACAAGATCGCACCGGTTAAAAAGACATTGACCGATACGCTGTACGCCATCGCGCAAAAACCGATCACCGAAGCGGAAGTAACCCGCGTACGTATTCGCGCGCTGAAAGATTACAACGATCTGCTGCGCGACCCCGAACACTTTGCCGTTGCGCTGTCAGAATCCATCGCGCAAGGCGACTGGCGGCTCTTCTTCCTGCAACGCGATCAGTGGCGCAAACTCACCGCCGCCGACGTGCAACGCGCCACCACCGCTTACATCAAACCGTCGAACGCCACCCTTGGTGAATACATTCCCGATAAAACACCGGCGCGCGCCAGGCCAGCGCCGAAAATCGACATCGGCGCGCTGGTCAATGATTATCGCGGCGACGAAGCCATCGCCGCCGGCGAAACTTTCGACGCTTCACCAGAAAACCTCGAAGCGCGCACCGAGCGCACCGCACTGACCAACGGCCTGAAGCTCGCCCTGTTGCCCAAGAAAACCCGTGGCGAAGCCGTGCGTTTCAGCCTGCGCCTGCACTGGGGTAATGTCGAATCGCTGAAGAATCTGGCGATGGCCGGCAGGATCTCCGCCGAGATGTTGTCAATGGGAACAGCCCGGCGCAGCCGTCAGGCGTTCGAGGATGAAATCGACCGCCTGCAAGCGCAGCTGGACTTCGGCGGAGACGCCACCGGCGCGAACATCAGCGGCGAGACCACCCGCGAACATCTGCCCGAACTTCTCGCGCTGGCAGCGGAAGCATTGCGCACCCCCGCGTTCCCCAAAGAAGAACTCGACAAACTGGTGCGGGAAAAACTGACCTCGCTGGAAACTTCTCGCAGCGATCCGCAAGCCATTGCTTCGCGAGCACTGCGCCGTTATACCCAACCTTTCCCGCCGGGCGATGTACGCTCCACCCTGGCCGTTGAAGAGGAAGAAGCGCAACTCAAAGCGCTCACCGTCACCGGCTTGAAAAAATTTCACCAGAACTTCTATGGTGGCCAACACGGTGAACTGGCCATCGTTGGCGATTTCGACGCCAAAGAAATTCGCGCGCTGAGCGAAAAACTTTTTGGTCAGTGGAAAAGCAAAGCAACTTATGCGCGCGTCGACGATCCTTATCAGAAAATCGCGCCGACCGTGCTGCGTTTTGAAACGCCGGACAAAGCCAACGCCTTCCTGATGGGGCGACTGGCCGTGCCAATCACCGATCAAGACCCCGACTTCGCAGCATTGCTCGTCGCTAATCAGGCGCTCGGCGGTTCTCCCGAAGCGCGGCTGCCCAACCGCATCCGCACTCAGGACGGCTTGAGTTACAGTGTCGGCTCAGCGTTTCAACCGGCGTCGCTCGACGCCAATTCGCGTTTTGTGTTTTACGCCATCTTCGCGCCGCAAAATCTGGAGCGTGTCCAGGAAGCGTTCCGCGACGTTTTGACACAAGCCGCCCAAAAGGGTTTGACCGCTCAGGAAATCGCCGACGCCCAACAATCACTGCTGCAAGAGCGCCACATCGCTCGTGCGCAGGATGGAATACAGGCATCAAGCCTCGCTTATCAGCTCTACCTGAAACGCACCTGGAAAGACTCCGCGCAACTGGATGCCGAAATCGCTGCCGTCACGCCCGAACAAATTGCTGCCGCGTTAAAGAAATATCTGATTCCTGAGAACGTGGCGTATGCGGTTGCGGGAGATTTCAAATAGGAAAAGGAGGGCACCCCCCATTCAACGGGATGGTTGGGTAGGGCTGGGAGTGCCTGGTTGGAAATTTTCGCTTTCTCCTTGCATCGCGCAAGATCGTTTCAGCTATCCCCTGTCTGATTATTTGGATCTCTTGTAAGCCTCAATAGCACCAAAAAAAAGCCGCCGCATTTCTGCGGCGGCTTTTGTCAGTCGGTAACACTTGACCGAGCTTAGAACCAATGCATCATACCGACTTGGATCAAGTACTCGTTGTCGTGACGACCATCGGTGAATTTGTCGTTGTCGTATTTGACGTAGCCGCCCGCAGCGTAGACTTTCGACCGCTTGCTCAGCGTGTAATCAACACCAGCGATGTATTGCTGATAACCGCTGTCGTCGAGTTTCTTGCCGTTGACTTTGGCGTCAAAGCCCCAAGCGAAGCTGATGCGCGGGGTAAGATTGCCAAATTGGTAGCTGGCCGTAATCGCTGCTTCCTGGGTCTCCATCTTGTCGTTGGCGCCAAAGGAGACGTTCGAAGCGCCCAGCGCGCCACCGTAGCTGCCAGTCGGGCGCATCCAGATGCTGTTGGTGCCGCCTGTCGCTGCAGAGCCATATTGCATCGATGACTGATAAGCGCCGATGATCGACAGCGTGCTGTCGTAACCACCTTCAACCCGCCAGTAGTTGCCGTCTTTGTTGCCACTGCCGTTTTGTTCCTGATACTGGGTATAACCGGCTTTGGCGAAGAAGCTTTGCCAAGTGTAACCGGCGCCGATACCCCAGACAGCGCGATTGTCATTGTTGGCGCGAACTTCATCGGTGCTGTAAAGCAGCGACAGATCGAAACCGCCCAGAACCGGAGAATCATAACGAATCGCGTTGTTGAAGCGGGTATCGAAACGGGTGATGATGCCCAAGGTATCGATACCGATGCCAAGCTGACCGCTCCAGGGTGTCATCGTTTCCATTTCCATATTCTGGTAGTTGGACAGACGACCCAAGCGAACTTTACCGAAACCGCCCTGCAATCCAAGGAAGGTGTCGCGCCCGGCGAGCGTATTAGCGCGGCCGCCGCCGTTAAGGGTGGTGCCATCGCCGCTGATCCAGGATTCAATCTGGAAAATAACATTGAGTCCGTTGCCCAGTGATTCGGTGCCGCGGAGCCCCCACCGCGACATGTTGTCATCAACGCGGACGGTGGTTTTCATGTCAGGGTTGTTGCCGAACATTTTTCCGGTGTTAACGCCGAGATCAAGCATACCGTACATCGTGACCTGAGAGGTCTGCGCAAAAGCAGACATCGGTAATGCCGCCGCGACGGCCAGAACAAGAAGTTTCTTTTTCATAAAAGGTCCTTTGTGGAAAAAAAACAAAAAAAGTAAGCACAGATTGGTTTTGATTGTACTATGGGCGCGCGGGGATGCCAGTAAGGCAGATAAATTTACCCTGTTCGGGAGAACGGGCTGTTGTAAAAACGCTAAATCGCCGGGAAAAGAAGTGAAAACAGGGCTATTTGCCTGGTGAGGGTAAAAAAATACCGCTGCACGGGGCAGCGGTATAGACAGAAAGCATGCAAAAAAGGGGGCCGTTTGCTCTTTACTCGTTCTCAAGAAAGCTGCGCAATTTTTCGGAGCGCGACGGATGACGTAGTTTGCGCAGGGCTTTTGCTTCAATCTGACGAATGCGTTCACGCGTTACGTCGAATTGTTTGCCGACTTCTTCGAGGGTGTGGTCGGTATTCATCTCGATGCCGAAACGCATCCGAAGCACTTTGGCTTCGCGCGGCGTCAGTGAATCGAGGATTTCCTTGCAGACATCGCGCAGGCTGGCGTTGACCGCCGCGTCGGATGGCGCAATAACCAGCGAGTCCTCAATGAAATCACCGAGGTGAGAATCATCATCATCGCCGATCGGCGTTTCCATCGAAATCGGTTCTTTCGAAATTTTCAGGATTTTACGAATCTTGTCTTCGGGCATTTCCATTTTTTCGGCTAACAGTGCCGGTTCCGGCTCCTGTCCGGTTTCCTGAAGGATTTGCCGCGAAATCCGATTCATCTTGTTGATGGTTTCGATCATATGCACCGGAATACGGATGGTGCGCGCTTGATCGGCGATCGAACGGGTGATCGCTTGCCGAATCCACCAAGTGGCATAGGTCGAGAATTTGAAGCCACGCCGGTATTCGAATTTATCGACGGCTTTCATCAGCCCGATATTGCCTTCCTGAATCAAGTCGAGAAATTGCAAACCGCGGTTGGTGTATTTCTTGGCGATCGAAATAACCAGCCGCAAATTGGCTTCGGCCATTTCCCGCTTGGCCTTGCGCGCCTTCCGCTCGCCTTCGTTCATTTGCTTGTTGATGTCTTTCAACGCCTTGAGCGGCACCATCACTCGCGTTTGCAGGTCGATCAGTTTCTTTTGTTCATCAACGATGGCTTGCCGGAAACGCGCCAATTGATTGCTGTAAGGCGTTTCAGCGGCAATTTCCTTGTCGATCCATTTCAGGTTGATTTCGTTGGGCGGAAAGCGTTCAATGAACAACGGGCGCGACATTCCCGATTGCTCGACAACGAGGTTCTGAATTTTGCTTTCGATCTGACGGATGTTTTCAACCTCAGAGCGCACGGCTTCACACAGGCGTTCGACGACACGCACTGAGAAGCGAATACCGGTCAACTCGTCCGAAATTTTCTTTTGTTGCGCAACGACCTTGGGAGATTTGGCGCCTTCTTTGGCAATGGCGTTGCGCATCCGGGTGAAATGTTTGCGTAGCGCCTCGAATTTTTCAAGCGACCGCTCTCTGAGGCGAGCGAGGTTTTCAGCGGAGACAGAACCGGCGCCGCCGTTGCCGTCATCACCTTCGTCATCGCCATCGTCTTCACTGCCTTCTTCGCTGTCAGAAGTATCGCCGTCAGCCATTTGCAGCAAGGCTTCCGCTTCTTCTTCAAGATCGGTAAGGCCATCGACCACGTCGTCGATTCTGGTTTCGCCAGTTTTGACTTTGTCAGCCATTTCGAGGATTTGCGCGATGGTCATTGGACACGCGGAAATGGCGTTGACCATGTACTTAAGCCCTTCTTCGATTCGCTGAGCAATTTCAATTTCGTCTTCGCGAGTCAGCAAATCCACTGTGCCCATTTCGCGCATGTACATCCGTACCGGGTCGGTGGTGCGGCCGAACTCGGAATCCAGCGTCGAAGCAGCGGCTTCGGCCTCTTCTTCGACATCTTCGCTGGGCGTGCTGGGAGCGGCTTCCGACATCAGCAGCGTTTCGGCATCGGGCGCCTCATCGTAAACCTGGATACCCAAGTCATTGATTTTCGAGATGATGCCCTCGATTTGCTCGGGGTCGATCATCTCATCGGGCAAGTGATCATTGACTTCGGCGTAGGTCAGATAGCCGCGCTCTTTACCGAGCACGAGCAAGCTTTTCAGCCGCCGCGTGCGCGCTTCAGCCTCGGCCGGCGATACTTCGCGCAGGTTTAGTTCATCGGCCAGCTTGGCTGCTTTCGCCGATTTTTTTTGAGTCGGCACTTTCGGGGTTTCGGCCAGTTTGGCCACCGCGTCCAACGCGGCCTCGGTCACTTTGGCGGGCTTGGCCGCTTTTTGCTCTTTGGCAGGAGGAGCGCTTGCCGGTTTGACCTTGACTTTTGCCGTGGGCTTGGCCATAGACTTAGTGGTCACCGCCGATGTTGCCGAGTGGGGAAGGGCCTCCTTCTTCACTTTTTCGGTAACGGAATCGACATGTTTGCCAATAGTTTTCGCAACCAACGACGCTTTTTTCGCGGGAAGTGATTTGGCTGTTTTCGGCGCGGGTACGGCGTGCAGCTTGGAAGCGCTCTTTTTTTCTGGCTGGCGCGATTTTACCGTCGCTTGTTTTACGGCTGCCTTCTTGGCGCTTACCGTTTTCGGCGCCGCGCCGCGCTTAAGCGCTGACGATGCCGGTTTACGAGGCGTTTTCGTTGCTGCCTTTACCGTAGCAACCTTTGCTGTCGTTTTGGCCGTCGTTTTGGCGGCAGGTTTACTGGCTTTGGGCGTGGTCTTTGGCGCGCTTTTGGCAATCGTGCGACTCGTTACCGTTTTCGCCGAGGCAGTTTTTTTAACGGTCTTCGTTGCCGTCTGAGCGCGCGCTATCGTCTTGGCGCCAACGGTTTTTCGGGTCGTTGTTTTGGCGGCGGTTTTAGCTGCGGTTTTGGCCGTAGCCTTCCGCGTCGTTCCGGTAACGGTTTTCTTCGCCGCAGCATTGCGCGAAGGTTTTTGTTGCTGTCGCGCGGTGGCGCCGCGCTTCTTCGCGGCCGGGCGCGCTTTGACAGCGGCTTTCTGCGTCGTTTTGGAAGCAGTGCGCCGGACAGCGGTTTTACGTGAGGCTTTCGCAAGTTTTGTGGCCATGATTATCCAGTCAACGAAAAAGGCAATTTTCCCGCTTCAAGAAAGCGGAGACAATGAAATAAGCTACGAAAAAGTATCCTTGGAACCTGTTGAAGACAGGTTGCTTTTTCCTGCGCGCCAGAGCACGAAGAAAAATTCTTGTCGCACAGCAAATAGCATAACAAGCATAGCTTTATATTGTAACATGGCAGCCATCAAATACCTTCCGAAAATTCAGATGGCTCTTCAAGCGAAAAGCCATGCTGAAAACGTAGCACTCGATGCAAGGCCCTCTTGCTCACTAACCGGATTTCTTCATGGCTGTAATAACCTTCCGTCGTTCCGACAAAGGGCGAGAAAGCATACCGTTGAAATAGCGGGCGTCCTATGACAGGTCAGAATGGCGGCGTCTCGTCGTCGGGGGCGAATAGCGATGGTTCCACATCTTGGGAACGTTGCGGCAGTGTGTGGCGATGAGCGCGCCTGACGGCGGAGATATTATCCGGGCTCTTTTCTTTAGCAGGTGGCGGTGGCGCTGTTTGACGCTCTTGTCGGCGCATTTGCGCCAGCCGCGCCCGCTGTTCGTCGCTCAGTTGTGCCAGTGGCGTTTGCAGCAATGCGGCGGTTTCCTGTTGTTGCAACTGCTGCTGCCAGCGCGCCAGCGCCGCGTCAAACTGCGATACGACGAGTTCCGGCGGCAATGCCTGCGCTTCCGCAGCGGCCAGCGTTTCGGCGATCAACGCACGATGCGGTGATTCGGCGAAATGCTGGATCAAACCGGCGACGGAAAGCGATACTTGCGTATCCCGGCAATAATGGGCCACTTCATTCAAGGCCAGCGCTTCCGGCGAACGTCCATCAGCGGCAGGAATTACATGTTCGCGGGCGAGATTGGGTTGCTGAACGACGGCCTGCAACAACTCGCGGATCAGCGATGGCGCACGGCGAGCGGCGCGGAAAGGCGCTGTGCTACGCTCGGGGAAAGGCATATTGCCTGGAACGTCACGAGCACGTTTTGCTGTCGAACGGTCGTTCAACAGTGCGCGCAATTCGGTTTCGGGCAGCTGTGTCAATTCGGCCAGCCGTCGGCGTAGCAGCGCCGCTAGCGCGGGCGCTGTGACGCTGGCCAGCAACGGTTGCAGCGCATGGATTAGCGCTGCTCTCCCTTCGGCATTGTGCGACGGATACTGCGCTGTTTTTTCGGCGAGCAAAAATTCGGACAGCGGCATAGCACGGGTCATCGCCTCTTCAAAAGCGGCGCACCCGCGCTGGCGAATAAAATCGTCCGGGTCAAGACCGTCGGGCAAAAAGAGAAAGGCAGCACGTTTGCCGTCTTGCAATACCGGCAGCGTGTTGACCAACGCCCGCCAGGCGGCTTGCCTTCCGGCGTTGTCGCCGTCGAAGCAAAAAATAACGCTGTCGGTCAGCCGGTAGAGCTTCTGCATATGAACGGCGGTCGTCGCCGTGCCCAACGTAGCAACGCAATAATCAACATCGTGCTGCGCCAACGCCACCACATCCATATAACCTTCGACGACGATTACGCAACCTTGACGGCGGATCGCATCGCGCGCCTGATAAAGCCCGTATAACTCATGGCCTTTGGAAAACAACGCCGTTTCCGGAGAATTCAGATATTTCGGTTCGCCGTTGTCGATAACACGTCCGCCGAAAGCGATGGTGCGCCCCCGCGCGTCATGGATCGGAAACATAATGCGATGACGAAAACGGTCATAACGGCGGTCTTCGTTCTGAATTACCAGTCCGAGGGCGTCGAGCGCGTCGTTCCGGTAATCGGGAAACACCTGCTCCAGCGCCTGCCAGGCGTTGGGCGCGTAGCCGATGCCGTAACGCGCAGCGATTTCGCCGGTCAGTCCGCGTTGCTTGAGATAAGCGATGGCGCTGGGCGTCTCGCGCAACTGCGCGCGGTAAAAACGCTCGACGGTCTGCATCATCGCGTAATGGTCGGGAGGCGCCGGTTTGTCGCGCTCGCTATGAGTATGCGGCACCGTCAGGCCGGCATCGCGCGCCAAATCTTCGACGGCTTCCGGGAAGGTTTTGCCAGAAAACTCCATCAAAAAACCAATCGCCGTGCCATGCGCACCGCAACCGAAACAATGGTAAAACTGCTTCGACGGGCTGACCGAAAACGACGGACTTTTTTCCTTGTGGAACGGACAACAGGCGACATAATTGGCGCCAGCTTTTTTGAGCGGCAGCAGGCGGTCGATCACCTCGACGATGTCGATACGGGCCAGCAGGGATTGGACGAAATCGTTGGGGATCACGGTGACAGATATCAGATGTCAGAGGCCAGAGGGCAGAGGGCAGGAATCATGCACCGTAACTCCCTCCCCTTCAAGGGGAGGGTCAGGGTGGGGATGGGGTTATCAGGCATCAAACAACTATATCAGGGTTTAAGGCTCAAAGCTGATGTCTGATTTCTGACCTCTGACCTCTGATCCCTGAATCCACGCCAGCGTCGCCATGCGTCCCTCATCGCGTTGCCGACGGTATGAAAAAAACCGCTGCGCATCGCTGTAGGTGCACCAGGTTCCACCGCTGATTTTCGAGATTCCCAAACGTCGTAACCGGAGCCGCGCCAGTGCGGCCAAATCGGCATACCATTTTCCCGGGACGCCAGTGGGGACGAAACGGGTTGCGGCTTCATCATCATTCATGGTATCGAACGCGGCATAAACGTCTTCGCCGACTTCAAACGCAGTGGGACCGATCGCCGGTCCCAGCCAGGCCGTTAACGAAGCGGCGGAAGATGACGATACAGCGACCAAATGCCGGACGGTGTTTTCCAGAATGCCGCCAGCCAGGCTGCGCCAACCGGCATGGGCAGCAGCGAGCGCAGAGGCATTTTCATGGGCGATGACCACAGGCAGACAATCCGCCGTCAGGATGGCGAGAACGGCATTCGGCACACGCGTCACGGCAGCATCAGCAGTCGGCGGCGTTTGCCGCACCGCAGCGGCGTCGGTGTCACGATCAACCATTGCCACACCGTTACCGTGAACTTGTTGCAGCCACAAAGGCGGCGTCGGCAAGACGAGAGATAAAGCATGCCCGTACTGTGCGAAAGTGGATTCGAGCGCGGTACCTTGAAGGTGCGAAGTCGGCGGCCAACCGGACAGTTGCCTGGCGATACCCTCGCTCGCCCCGAAATTTTCCCCTGTGGCCCCCGGTAAAACGCGGGTCGTGGTCAGCACGCGGATACGAGGTGGTAATTCGTGCGCTCCTGGGGTGATGAAAAATTTTGAGAGTTCGGAAGAGAGTGCAGACATGAGGAGAAAAGTTTGCCGGTTCGGGTAGGACGGTTTGCACCGGATGTTTAGAGCGTTTTCGATTTAATCGCCCCCTTTTTGCATTATTGCCCCATCCCAGCTTTCCCCCGCGCGCGGGGGGCGGGTTAGGTTGGCGGGAAGCGGTGTAGAAAAGTGCGCGACAAAACCAAAATTGCTTTAACTTCAAGCCGAATGCTGCTGTCAGATTGAAGAATACCTGAGTTCCGGTTTTGGAGCTACCTTCGCGCGTCGAGGCCAAACAGGAAACGTGCCCTAATGCGCAATAAAGTCATGCGCTCGCGCCATTGCCGCCGCAAAGGTGGACGCGCTGTAGATTTTCCGATTTTTCTCAGTGTCATCGGCATCTTTATTTTTGGCGCCATCGCCGGCGTCGGGAATGATCGCGCGGTTGGCAAAGGACAGAGAAAGGATGTCGATACCACGCTGTCGGGCGGCGTGAATCACATGAGAAGCGTCGGATTGCAGGTAATGCGGGTCGAAGACGTCAATGTCGGCAGGCTCGCCGTCGCCAACCAGCAGGATTTTCACGCGGCGCGGCAGTTCGGTGCGTATTTGCGTGATGGCGTGTCGCAACGCGGCGCCGGTGCGCGTCGAAAGCTCACTGCGCGCGCGCAACAAACGATCCCGACAGGCGTCGTCGAACGGCGCATCGAAATCCTTGAAGCGGTGATAAAAGACTTGATGACGGCCGTCAGAACAGAAGCCGTGAATAGCGACACGACTGCGTCCGTCGCACCATCGTTCCGCCAACTGGCAAGCGGCACGCTTCTCCAATGCAGCAGCGCGCAGATCGGTCGATGCAGACAGATCAAGAAGAATCAATACCGAGATTTCCGGCAAGCTGGGGTGGATCACGCTGAATACACGCAAGTCCGGCGGCAGGCCGCGGCGCAGAGCGACTTGCAGCGCAATAACGGAATCAATGTGGAGGATATCGCCCTCGTATTGCAGGTGGCGCCGCCGAACGATGGTCGGGTGTACGCTGCGGCGCACGGGACGTCGCGGTTGCCAGGCCAGGCGGTCGGCTTCAATGCGCGCGGACAAAGCAGCATCGAGCGTACCGAGCGTCGGCGCACGTTCCAGCACAGTCGCCCAGTGAGGGTGCTCATGCCCCTGACGGTAATCCCACTCCGGATAGGTGTGCAGGGAAGTGGTTTGCGGCACGTCGTCACTCTCTGTCGGCATTTCGCTGGCGGCGCCCGAAGCCGCGCCGCTCGGCTGGCCGTCGATGGTTTCCGTCGATTCAGGCGTTGCGACAACGATGGCTTCGACTTTGGTTTCCCACAGCCAAACATTGTCGTCGCGGTAACGCAGAAATTGCCCGCTGTCCGGCTCGAAACGTACGCGCATTTGCCCGAGGTCATTGGCCAGCACCGACGCCAGACTGCGAAAGTTGCGATAGTTACCCAAGTCACCACGCTGCGCATCGAAAAGCCGTCGGGCTTTATCGATCCAGAAATTGCCGTCGCGGTAATTCGCGTCAAACAAGGCTCGCGCCAGACGCGCCAGCAAAGCATTCAGGCTGAGGCCTGACGACTCATCAGCTTCGTGGTGGGGCGTCCATAGCATGCGCAGACCGGGATAATCGCGCAACAACAGTGCCTCTACGCGCGCATCTTCGACCGCTTCGGCAACGCTGCGACCTATTGGTTTCAACCCGTCCAGCGTTTGCGCGGCGGGTGAATAACGCCAATGCGCCAGCGCGTGCGCCGCGACAGCGCGGCACAGTGTGTCCCGTGCCGGCCTCGGCCAGAAGCCGGCTGGCAACGCCAGACGGTTGCCTTCCAGCGTTGGGCGCAACGCGGTTTCGGCGGCGCGCTGGTGTACGATCTCTATACGCCGCGACAACATTCCCTGCAGGAAAGCATGGAGGCTGCTGCGGGGGTGGGTGGGCGGTAAGGCGGTTCGAGTAGTGCTGATGTCCAACATAGCGTGGTCATGCGCTGAAATGCGCTTCAGCAAAGTTCTGTAGCGCCGTGCAGATTTCTGCGTCGTCGCTGGCCGGTGTGCTCAGCGCCAGACGGCAGGCCGACAGCGGCAACAAGCCGTCGCGCATCAATCGCGCCGCGTAAATCAGCACGCGCGTGGACAGTCCTTCGTCCAAACCGTTGCCCTTGAGTTGCCGCGAGCGATGCGCAATATCGACCAGCCGCGTTGCCAGCGCCGGATCGACGCCTCCTTCAGCCGCGACGATCTCAATTTCATCGGAAGTCGGCGGAAAGTCGAAATCCAGCGCGACGAAGCGCTGCCGCGTTGATGGCTTGAGGCGCTTCATCTCGCTCTGGTAACCCGGGTTGTACGAAATGACCAGATGAAAATCGGGATGCGCCTGTATCACTTCTCCCTTGCGGTCCAGCAACAGCGTCCGACGTTCGTCGGTCAACGGATGGATAACCACAGTTGCATCTTGACGCGCTTCGACGAACTCGTCCAGATAACAGATGGCGCCGTGACGTACCGCCGACGTCAACGGACCGTCAACCCAATAGGTACCATCGCGGTTGAGCAGGAAACGCCCGAGCAAGTCCGAAGCGGAAGTGTCTTCGTTGCAAGCGACCTGAACCAGCGGCAAACCGAGCCGCCAGGCCATGTGCTCGACGAAGCGCGTTTTACCGCAACCGGTCGGCCCCTTGAGCAGCATCGGCAAGCGCAGGCGATGAGCCGCTTCAAAAAGATTTACTTCGTCGCCGATCGCGCGAAAATACGGCTCCTCTGTGAGGCGGTGACCCACCATCGGGTCATGTTGCGCCGGATGATTGTCCGGCGCAATTTTCTGTTGAAGCGAGTCGAGCATTACCACCTCCCCGTCAACATCAGCAGGCCCGGTACCCAGCAGGTGCCGATACCGACGACCACAGTGTACGCGGGCAAAAAGCGTAAGGAGCGTTGCAGGGCGAGCGCGAGAAAGAAGAAGAACCACAGACTGGACCACACCAGCCACATGATCACCACGCGCGTATCCTGGCCGAGCGCCAGCGCTGCGTAAGCCAATGCGGTGATGGCGACGAACAGGCAATACCAGCCCAGTCCGACGCCTTTAAGCCCGTACCACTGCACGCCCGCCAGATACAAATAAGTGAAGGCGAACAACAGTCCACCAGCAGCGCCGAGATAATCAGAAGTTGCGCCAGCGTGTATGAGACCAATCGCGTTGATCAAAAACGCCAACAGGCCGACCAGTAAATTGAAGAGTGCCGAATCTTTGGGCTCGATTCGCCCGGTTAATCCGATGCCGTTCACGATCAGGACGGCGCCGATAAAAAGCAAAGCTACTCCCAGCATGATGAATGCTCCTGAAAAAAGTTGACGGCTCCGCCGCCGGCGGCGGCGGAGGTTGTCGATGCTGACGCTTCGTTTAGCGATGCGCCGGTGGCTTTGACGGGATGCCTTCGATCGGGCATTCCTCAGTACCGGGCATGGTGCGGGTCATCGCTTCGACCATCGCGCGAGTGCCTTCCGGATCGTTGACCCACTTGGAGTAGAACGAGTACGGGCAACTGGCCACACCCTGATACGATTCTCCCGAACCGATCTTGCCGGTGTAACCGCGGTGCAGCAGTTTGAACAGGTGATTCTGTGATTGCATGTTGCGACGAGCATCACGGATCAGATTGATAGACAATTCGGCGTACTGGATACCATCTTCTTCTTCTCCGCACTCACCCAGTGTGCGGCCATCAAATCCGACGATGGCCGAGTGACCGAAGTAGGAATAAACACCATCAAATCCCGAAGCGTTGGCAACAGCGACATAGCTGTTATTCATGAAGGCCATCGCCTTGGCGACCAATACCTGCTGATCTTTGGCCGGGTACATGTAACCCTGGCAACGCACGATCAACTCAGCGCCCTTCATCGCACAATCGCGCCAGATTTCGGGATAGTTGCCGTCGTCGCAAATGATCAGACTGACCTTCATGCCCTTGGGGCCTTCGGTCACATAGGTGCAGTCGCCCGGATACCAGCCCTCGACCGGCACCCAGGGCATGATCTTGCGGTACTTCTGTACGATCTCGCCTTTGTTGTTGATCAGTATCAGCGTGTTGTACGGAGCTTTATTCGGATGATCTTCGTGGCGCTCGCCGGTCAGCGAGAAAACGCCCCAGACGTTGGCTTTGCGACAGGCTGCGGCGAGAATGTCGGTTTCCGGACCTGGAATGGCGGACGCCGTGTCGTACATTTCTTTGGCATCGTACATGATCCCGTGGGTCGAATACTCCGGGAATATAATCAAATCCATCCCCGGCAGACCCCGTTTGATACCCTCGATGCGCTTTGCAATTTCGCGGGTGTTGGCCAAAACATCTTCACGCGTGTGCAAACGCGGCATCTTGTACTGTACGACGGCAACGCCGACGCAATCGTTACTACTGGAAATATCACCGTGACGCATTTTGTTTCTCCTGATTAAACGAGCGCTGCGTCCGTAAAACCGCTGCGCTCACAACAAAAAATCACCTCGTGAATGAGGCACTCCGTCTCTCTGCTTTTTCGACGGTCTTGTCGAATGGCTTGGAGGCATGGACAGTAAAACAGCACAGCGTTTTTCCGTCAACCAACAAAAGGCATTTAAAACATATATTTACACATATTTACGTTATGGATAATTTGTCAAATTCGAAAAATGGAAAGCGCCATTTAACTTTTCTTTTTGGGCACGAGAGATGTAACATCGGCTTGTTACAGCATATACCGCGCTTTCAGGGGAATATGGTTTCTGCCCGTGGCCGTTATTCGATGGCAAGCGCCGATCAAGCAAGATGCGCTAGAATCATTTTTTTTGCGGAGGTTCCATGGTTCAAAATGCTTCTCCGGGCGCGCGGTTTCGCGCTGCTGTCGCCGCTGAACAACCCTTACAAGTCATGGGGGCGATCACTGCTTACGCCGGTCTGATGGCCAAGCGCGTCGGGTACAAGGCACTTTATCTGTCCGGCGGCGGCGTTGCCGCCAATTCGCTGGGAATGCCTGACCTCGGCGTTTCCACGATGGAGGACGTGCTGACCGACGCTCGTCGCATTATCGACGCCACCCAGATGCCATTGCTGGTGGACATCGACACCGGTTGGGGCGGCGCTTTCAACATCGCTCGCACCATTCGTTCGTTCATCAACATCGGCACGGCGGCGGTGCACATCGAAGATCAGGTCGGCCAGAAACGTTGCGGCCACCGCCCCGGTAAGGAAGTAGTGCCCAAAGAAGAGATGATTGATCGCGTCAAGGCGGCAGTGGACGCCCGCACCGATCCGGACTTCGTCATCATGGCGCGCACCGACGCGGCGGCGACGGAAGGTTTGGAGGCGGCGATCGACCGCGCCTGCGCTTACGTCGAAGCTGGCGCCGACATGATTTTTCCCGAGGCGATGAGGACGCTGGACGATTACTGCCGTTTCAAGGCAGCGGTCAAGGTGCCCATTCTGGCCAACCTCACCGAATTCGGCTCGACGCCGTTTTTTACCACCGCCGAACTCCGTGACGCCAATGTAGATATGGCGCTTTATTGTTGCGGCGCTTATCGCGCGATGAACAAGGCGGCGCTGAATTTTTACGAGACCGTGCGCCGCGAGGGCACCCAGAAAAATATCATCGACGCATTGCAAACGCGCGAACAACTTTACGATTTCCTGGGTTATCATGCTTATGAGGACAAGCTCGACGCGCTGTTTGCCGACAAGAAGCCCTGAGCGGTCTTATTGATTTTTTACCTTGTATCACCTTTTATGTTCCCTATTATTTAAGGAGAGTATCCGATGAGCGAGCAAACCCTTCCCAAACCTAAGAAGTCCGTTGCCCTGTCCGGCGTGCCTGCGGGGAACACCGCGTTGTGCACCGTGGGGCGCAGCGGCAACGATCTGCATTACCGCGGCTATGATATTCACGATCTGGCGACCAAGGGTAACTTTGAGGAAGTCGCCTACTTGCTGGTGTACGGCGTACTGCCGAATAAGGCAGAGCTGAACGCCTACCGTACCAAACTCAAACGCTTGCGCGGTTTACCGTCGCCAGTGCTCGATGCACTGGAGTTGTTGCCGGCGTCCACGCATCCGATGGACGTGTTACGCACTGGCTGCTCGGTGCTCGGTACCGTGTTGCCGGAGAAGGAAGATCACAACCTCGCTGGCGCGCGCGACATCGCCGATCGTCTGATGGCGAGCTTCGGCTCAATGTTGCTGTATTGGTACCACTTCAGCCACAACGGTCGGCGGATCGAAACGGAAACGGACGACGAAACGATCGCCGCCCATTTCCTGCATCTGTTGCACGGCAAAAAGCCGAGTGAACTGCACGCGTCGTCGCTCGACCGGTCGTTGGTGCTGTACGCCGAACACGAGTTCAATGCATCCACCTTCACCGCCCGCGTGATTGCCGGCACCGGCTCGGATATTTACTCCGCGATCACTGGCGCGATCGGCGCGTTGCGCGGCCCCAAACACGGCGGCGCCAACGAAGTAGCGATGGACATCATTGCGCGTTACCGTAACGCCGACGAAGCCGAGGCCGATATCCGCGCCCGGGTGGAGCGCAAAGAGATCGTCATCGGCTTTGGCCATCCGGTTTATACCGTATCTGATCCGCGCAATGTAATCATCAAGGAAATTTCACGCAAGCTGTGCACGGAAGGCGACAACCCGACCCTGTTTGATGTGTCCGAGCGTATCGAGACGCTGATGTGGAACCTGAAGAAAATGTTCCCCAATCTGGACTGGTTTTCGGCCAGCGCCTATCACATGATGGGCGTGCCCACTGCGATGTTCACGCCGCTGTTCGTGATTTCGCGTACCTCCGGCTGGAGCGCGCACGTAATCGAACAGCGCCAAGACGGCAAGATCATCCGCCCGAGCGCCATCTACACCGGCCCGGAAGATCAGGCCTACGTGCCGATCGAAAAGCGCTGATAACGCCCTTCATGGTTAAAGGGAGCCTCAGGCTCCCTTTTTTGTGGTTTGACAGTTCTGTTCCCGAAACCACCCCCACTCGCCCACCCTTTGGGAGGGTTGGGTATGCAGCAGCCCCGAAAAAATATTCAGGAGCGCGGTTATGTAGGTGCGATAAAACCGAAACCGCTTTAAAATACCGGCTTTTCTTTTGCCACAAACAGGAAAATACCCATGAGCGCTCCCGACATCCGTTCCGCCAAACGCCCTAATCCCGACCAACCGATGGTTGATGTTGCCGATTACGTTATCAACTACAAAATCAACTCGACCGAAGCCTACGATACCGTTCGCTATGTGCTGCTCGATTCGCTGGGTACGGCGATGCTGGCGATGAAATTTCCCGAGTGCGTCAAGCACCTCGGCCCGGTAGTGCCGGGCGCCAACCTGCCGGGTGGCGCGCGGGTGCCGGGCACCAGCCACGAACTTGATCCGGTGCAGGCGGCATTCGCTATCGGTACCCAGATTCGCTGGCTTGATTTCAACGACACCTGGCTGGCGGCTGAATGGGGGCATCCGTCGGACAACCTCGGCAGTATTCTGGCCGTTGCCGATTACCTCAGCCGCAAGGCGGAGCGCGAAGGCGGCAAGCCGTTGACGGTGCGCGATGTTCTTTCCTACGCAATTAAAGCGCACGAAATCCAGGGTTGTTACGCGCTCAAAAACAGCTTCAATCGCGTCGGTCAGGATCACGTGATTCTGGTGCGGCTGGCGTCCACCGCAGTGACCACTGCCATGCTCGGCGGCAGCAGAGAGCAAATCATCACCGCCGTGTCCCATAGCTGGATCGACAACGGCGCATTACGTACCTACCGCCACGCGCCCAACACCGGGCCGCGCAAGAGCTGGGCGGCGGGCGATGCCTGTCGTCGCGCCGTTACCCACGCGATCAACGCCGTATATCGCGGCGTGGTCGGCTATCCGTCAGCGTTGAGCGCCAAGACCTGGGGATACTACGATGTCGGCTTCAAGGGCAAGGCGTTCGAATTCGAGCGTCCGTTCGGCAGCTATGTGATGGAAAACGTACTGCTCAAAATCAGCTTCCCGGCCGAGTTTCACGCTCAGACCGCCGTGGAATGCGCGATGAAATTGCATGGCGCAGTGGCCGGCAAACTCGATCAAATCGAGAAAGTCGTGATCGAGACACAGGAAGCGGGCGTGCGCATCATCGACAAAACCGGCCCGTTGGACAACTACGCCGACCGCGATCATTGCATTCAATACATGGTCGCCGTGCCGCTGATCTTTGGCCGCCTTGTCGCGGACGATTACAACGACGACGTGGCGGTCGATCCGCGCATCGACGCGCTGCGCGACAAGATGGTGGTCAGCGAAAACCCGCAGTTCACCAAAGATTATTTTGACCCGGACAAGCGCTACATCGGCAACTCCGTTCAAGTTTTCTTCAAAGATGGCACCCATACCGAGAAAGTCGTTATCGATTACCCGATCGGACATCGCAAACGTCGCGCCGAAGGCATCCCGGTGTTGCTCAGAAAATTTGAGGCGGCGCTGCGGGGACATCTGCCGAACCATCGCGTCGAAGCCATTCTGAAAGTTGCCTCCGACCCGACCAAACTCGACGCCATGCCGGTTCAAGAGCTCATGGCGCTTTTTGTCGCGTAAGCATCAGGAATCAGATTTCCGATCGTTGATTTTGGAGGGCGGCATTGCCGCCCTTCCCGTATGTGAAAGCGTTCGGCCAGATTGATCATAAAGAAGTCGGCATCTCCTTCCTGGCATGTGTGTCTGTATCTCATACGGCCTTTTCCTCAAATGTTGAGGCGCACAAGCCACAATCCGGGAACCTTATTTCCGGTGCAAAGCGTCGCTGATCTCCCCCTCTCATTCAAAAGTCTGCTCCGGATCGTGAAGGCCTGCCCCCCGCGTAAGCCCTATTTCACCGCTCACTGTGCTTACCGCGACCTACGAGCTTCTTCGCCAACGGTAAACCACCGAAGCACCATTGCAGCGATCCCTGCTTTTGCCAGCGCTTTTGCCAACGCTTTTGCCAACACTGCAACCGCCGCCGCACGTAACGCCGACATCAACCGTTGCATGCCCTTTGCGCACCCAATGCTCAAGCATGTTGTGCACAGCGCTTTCGGGAATGTCGAAATGCCGCGCCATATCGCCCAAACTGGCGGCGTGTTTTTCTTTCAGGTAATCACGCAGTTTCATCAAAATCATTTCGGCAACACCTTTCCTCCCCTTCCCCTGCCCTTCTCCCGTGAGGAGCGGGGGGCGAAGAAATACCGTAAAACAAAAAACAAGCTGACAAGCGTTACCATCAAACCAAACAACCAAGTTCCGGCGCTGACAGGCGAGCTTCCCAGTAGAGAAAGCTGGTAACACCCCGTTGCGCCTATCCAGGCCAGAACAAACGACCAGACCGCCGTTGCCGCCATCCATTGAATGCCGGCTTCGCGGTAGATCGCCCCCAATGTCGCCACACACGGCGTATATAAAAGGACAAAAATCAGGAAAGCCACGATCGCGGCTTTCGTGCCGAACGCTTCATGGATCCGGCTAATCGTCGTTTGCTTGATTCCTTGTTTTTCGCTAACGGCTTTAACATCGCTTGACGCAGAAACTCTGCCTAATGGATCGACAATGCCCACAACTGCACTCTTAAGATTTTCAGGAATGGAGGCGAATGCCTTTTTGACGCCTTCCAGTGGGTGATAGCCGCTCCCTCTACCAGAGCCAACCACCTCTCCGCTCGGCCACGCCTCCATCTGCGAATACAACGCATTCAGCGAACCGATGATCACTTCTTTGGCGAAAACGCCGCTGAAGATAGCGACCGTCGCCGGCCAGTTTTTTTCTTCGACGCCCATTGGCGCAAAAGCGGGGGTAATTGTCTGACCGATCTTGGAGAGTACGGATTTGTCGGTATTTTCGTTGCCAAAGCTGCCGTCGGCGCCAAGCGAATTAAGGAAGCTCAGCACCATCACCATCAAGATGATCGCTTTGCCCGCGTTGATGATGAAGCCCTTCAACCGCTCCCAAGTCAGCATCAGCATGTTGCGCGCGGTCGGCAAGCGGTATGGCGGCAGTTCCATGATGAACGGCGTGACCGCACCCGGCAACAACGTGTGTTTCAATACCAGGCCCGTCAGAACCGCAACGGCGACGCCACCGAGGTAGAGCGCAAAAACAATATTCTGCCCGTTCGTTGGGAAAAACACCGCCACCAACAGCACATACACCGGCAAACGCGCGCCGCATGACATGAATGGAATCATCATGATAGCCATCAAACGATCGCGCGAACTTTCCAGCGTGCGCGTGCTCATGACCGCCGGCACGTTGCAACCGAAGCCAATCAACATCGGCACAAACGCTTTCCCCGGCAAACCGATGACGCGCATGCCGCGATCCACCACCATCGCCGCTCGCGCCAGATAGCCGGAATCTTCGAGAAACGACAGACACAAAAACATCGCCGCAATCACTGGCACAAAGGTCGCCACGGTCTGAACACCGCCACCCAATCCATTCGACAGAATCACATTCAACCACGCCGGAACGCCCATGCTTTCCAGAAGATGTTTGGAACCCTCGACCAGAACCGCGCCGAACAGGATGTCGAAAAAATCAATGAATGCCGAACCCAGCCCGATGGCCAGAAGGAACATCAAATACATCGTCAGAAGAAAGAACGGAATACCGGTGAAGCGTCCCAGTGCCCAGCGGTCAATCGTCGCCGTCGTCGATGTGCTCGCCTGCCGCGGCCGAGCGATCACGTCACGACTGAGCGCGTCAATCACATCATAACGCGCGCTGGCCAACGCGATATCGACTTCACCGCTGCACCAGTCCGCCAGATCCTGACGGGCGCGAGTCAATGCCTGTTCACTGAACTCGTCCAGCGCCCTGCCCCCGACCTTCTCTTCGATTTTGTTCTCGTCTTCATACCCCTCCAAAAGCGTATCCAGCAGTTGACGGCGCGTCATTGTCCGTAACGGGCTTTCTTTGGGCGTCGCCTCCAGCATCTTCGCCAGAACCGCTTCCTGCTTCTCACCCAATGTTGTCACTCTAGGCTGCGGCGCAGTTTTCTGCAGAATCGTCGTGTCAATGGTTCGCAGTAATGTCTCGATGCCCTCGCCGCGGGCAGCGGAAACACCCACCACCGGGCAGCCCAGTTGCTCCTGCAAACGCGCAATATCAATCACCTCGCCGCTGTTACGCACTGCGTCGATCATGTTCAGTACAACGATCATCGGGCGATGCAGATCGAGCAACTGAAACGTCAGATAAAGATTGCGCTGAAGATTCGTCGCATCAACGATATTGACGATCAACGGGTCTTGTTCATTCAGCACGAAGTCCCGCGCAATGGATTCATCGCGGGAAATGCTTGCGGCGGAGTTCTCGATGGCGTAAGTGCCGGGCAGGTCGATCACATGCACGCTCTTGCCATCGTAGCGGTATTCTCCAGTTTTGCGTTCGACCGTCACCCCCGGCCAGTTGCCGACGCGCTGGCGCGAACCGGTCAGCACATTGAACAGCGTCGTTTTGCCGCAGTTGGGGTTGCCAATCAGCGCGATCTGGCGCTCTTGTAAATGATGGTCGCGGTTCATGAATGGCATGCCTCCACCGCAATCGTCGCCGCTTCCGAGCGGCGCAGGCACAAATGAAAGCCGCGTATCTCAATTTCCATCGGGTCGCCGAGTGGCGCAACGCGGACCACCTGCAGAGTACAGCCGGGCGTAACCCCCATCGCCAGCAACTTGTGCCGAAAAGGCGTCGCGCCTTCCGTCAGATGCGTGATGAGCGCCTGCTGGCCAAGCGGCAGACAATCCAGTGTTGTTACGGGCATCGCAGTCCCTTGATGATCTTCACTTTCATCTCCGGCAAAAACCGTTTTTTTAACGACATGGCAAAACCTTGCTAAAACCGCCACAGCGGCTTGTTCGCTACGATAGCGCTATATTAACTGAGAATCATTCTCATTTGCAACACGCTTTTGACGGCGCCACACTTGCTGATAAATGGCTTTGTCATTCTCGATTTCTCACCAAAACGAAACGCGATGGAAAGCAAATGGCTCCTTACCAACAGACGCGCCCGATGCTATATGCGTAGAAAATACAGGCTGGATAAGCGAGATTGGGCAAGCGAAGCGCCGTCCGGAATCGAAAAGCATGATTTAGCCGCAAAGGATGCATAGAACACAGAGAAAAAACCGTTATTCTGTGTGAGGGAAGCGTACCATCCTGCGCTGTCACCCAGCACAAAGCCGCAGAGCGCAGACCGGGAATTAAAAAAACATGAGTCAACCGCAAAGCGCGCATAGAGCACACTTCTAAGTGCAGGGTAAATCGTTGGTAAAAGGAGATCGCAACAATCGCTGCGGTTCCGGTATAATGCCCGACTGGCGATCATGGGGCGTGAAATACGCTGAGGAAATCGCGGATTCGGACGAGTAGGCAGCTACGCGATTTGTATCCTTGAAATCCCCTAGTCGGTTACAACGCTTTATCGTCGTCATTGCACAGTTCAACGTGCCCTCGGTCGGGGCGTAGCGCAGCCTGGTAGCGCACCTGCATGGGGTGCAGGGGGTCGGAAGTTCGAATCTTCTCGCCCCGACCACTCCTGATATGGGAATTCAGCCCATCACTCAATCCGTCACACCCCACCACCGTTTTTCCAACTACAATGCCTTATCGCCACCGAACGGCTTTACGTAATCCATGCATTGCGGCTTCGTAATTTTCAGCGAGACGCTTTGAACGGTCATCATCAAGCACCGTAGTAAAAAAATTCTCTGCATAGGTGTCGGTAAGACCAGTGTCGTCGTAAGAAAAAAGGGTATCAGAAATATAGGACTCGATAGCCTCGACAGTGTTTTTGTCGAGGTAAATTGCAGCGTTTCGGTTGACTTCCTGTAACTTGTCGATACCTTCTGGCAGCTTCGACATAAGCTGGCGAAATTCTTGATAAAGAGATTCATATTTATCGAAGTAGTACATCGCTTCTGATAGATTCTTCATATGGGAAAAATTCAAGTTATACAGATCGACAATCTGTTGGCGTTCATGAAAATCCGTTTGGAGAAGATTGGACAGTTGGTCTACGAAAGTCTGACGCTTTTCAATCTGAATATCGTCAATTTTGGCTCTCCGGCCAATTCGGTAAGAGATATACGCGGATGCTAACCAGCCAATGCCCGCGCCAAGCCATTTCAAAGCATCCAATGTTTGCGAGTCAAGAGCCATGATGATCAAAATATCCAGCCAAATAAATTATCTTTGAGTTCTCATAACTGAATTAAATGAAACAAAGCCCAACATCAGCAAGGCTTCCTAATCGTCAGGCCTTGTCTAAAGGCCAAGCGATCTGAACTTTGCGATGGGTCATGACACAATCGCGAAGATACAGATTGATGAGGCTCTGGTAAGGAACCCCGGCTTCGACGGCCATTTCTTTGAAGTACTCAATCACGTCCTCGGAAAGGCGCATGGAAACGGGTTTCTTCAGCTTGGTGGCGTAGGGATTCTTGCGTGACTTCATCTTGGAAAAATCGTATTCAGCTTTCATGGGCTAACCTCGAACGTAGTGGCGTGCTTCGGACCGGGTGGCTCTCCGAGCCGAGATGATGCGGATGACATCTTCGCTTTCCTGCTCGCAATGGCAAACGATGAGCAGGTTGGCTTGGTTGCTCATGCCAAGCATGATGAACCTGTCTTCCTGCCCGGAGTGCGCGTCATCGAAGAATTGAACCGCGAACTCATCGTAGAAAACGGTTTCCGCCTCCTCAAAAGAAACACCATGCTTCTTGCGGTTGGCGGTTGCCTTGCCCGGATTCCACTCAAACTTCATCTGTACATTGTATGGATGATTGCGGGAGGGGTCAATTGGTGGCCGCCAGCTTGCGCGCCCGCGCACGCACGGAGGGCCACGGGGACTGCAAGGCGAAGGCGAGCATGGCCGCGAAGGTTTTTTGCGCGCCGGGGGATTGATGACCAAGCTCGAACGCGGTTTGCAGCGCGGCGGTTTTCACGATGCGGCTTTCATCTTCGCGCAAGAGGCGGTCAAGGCGCTTGAGGGTGCTCGCCACCTCGGCGGCATCGAGCGGCACGCGCCGCAACATGGCGATCAGGTGCCAGCGCACTTCGGGCGTGCCGTCGTCGAAGGCGTTGGAGAGCAAGGCTTGCTTGCGGCAAGCGAGCGCGGCGGCGTTGAACCGGCTGATTTTTTCCACCGCGTCAATGGCGCGCATGCGCACGACCGGGTCGCCATGCGCCAGGCAAGCCCACAATTCATCAAACCGCCCCGGCGCGCGCCGGACGCTTTCCACGGCTTCGTCGGCGCGCCCGATGGAACGGCGGTCGCCGCCCTGGAGCAGAGATGAAAAAGGTTCGGTGTTCATAGCTGAAAAAAGTTGATAGCCTCGCTTTTCCAATCCGGTTTGAAGAGTTCCATGAAAGACATGACCAAATTTTCCTTTAGCTACTTCCGCGCCTCGATCGCCAAACTCACCACGTAATCGGCTATCTCTTCGCCCTGCGGCAAGGTCTGCGCGATTTGCCGGTATGGCGGGTCGTTCCAATCCTGCATATTGCGCACGCAGTCGGGTTTGGGCGCGAGGGCGCATTTCGTCATTCCCGCAGTCCTGCCGCCCACCACCGTTTCTTCAACCACAGCGCCACGCTCACCAGACCGATCAGCACCGGCACTTCCACCAACGGGCCGATGACGGCGACAAAGGCTGCGCCGGAGTTCAAACCGAACACGGCGATGGCGACCGCGATGGCCAGCTCAAAATTGTTGGAGGCGGCGGTAAAGGACAGCGTGGCCGACTGCTCGTAATTGGCCCCCACCCGCCGCGAGAGATAAAACGAGAGCAGGAACATCACCAGGAAGTAAATCAGCAGCGGAATGGCGACTTTCACCACATCCAGCGGAAGCTGCACGATGGTTTCGCCCTTGAGCGAAAACATCACCACGATGGTGAACAGCAGCGCCCGCAGCGTCCACGGGGCCACGCGCGGGATAAAAACCTGCTCGTACCAGTCCAGCCCCTTGACCTTCAGGCCATAAAAACGCGAAGCCACGCCCGCAATGAACGGCAGGCCCAGGTAGATGAACACGCTTTTGGCAATCTGCCCCATGCTCACGTCCACTACCGCCCCGGATAAGCCCAGCCAGCCGGGCAGCACGGTAATGAAGACCCAGGCATAAACCGAAAAGAACAACACCTGAAACACGGCGTTGAAGGCTACCAGTCCGGCGCAATATTCCCGGTCGCCTCCGGCAAGGTCGTTCCAGACGATCACCATCGCAATGCAGCGTGCCAGACCGATCAGGATCAAGCCCACCATGTAGCTGTTGTTGCCGGACAGAAAGGCAATCGCCAGCAAGAACATGAGCACCGGGCCGATGATCCAGTTTTGCACCAGCGAAAGCAGCAGCACTTTCTTGTCGCGCAGCACCCGGCCAAGCTGCTCGTATTTCACCTTCGCCAGCGGCGGATACATCATCAGGATCAGGCCGATGGCAATCGGAATGTTGGTCGTGCCGATCTGGAAAAAGTTGATGG